>Ga0214923_10000684_pt1 | contig 50336 bp, 48 predicted proteins | sample LL1510_MetaG_FD_177993 | JGI IMG/M metagenome (GOLD analysis project Ga0214923, IMG submission 177993) | Freshwater microbial communities from Lake Lanier, Atlanta, Georgia, United States - LL-1510 | ecosystem: Environmental > Aquatic > Freshwater > Lake | place: USA: Georgia | collected...
TGAACATCGGTTTCTATGACTACCGGTTGCAGTTCACCACCAGGGTGCTTGAATCTAATTCCATCATCTTCAATTTCAAAAGCTCCACCGATTTTTCTAAACACGTTTAGAAATGTGGTCATCTCTTGCTGTCTAGCCCCGCCGACCATAATCTCGCCACCGGTAGCTAAAGCTGCCGCCGCCCAAGATGCTGCCTCATTCCGATCGAACAGTGCTCGGTGAGAAAAGCCATTCAACATCGAGACGCCTTCAATGCGAATAACTCGATCGGTATCAACCGAAATGATGGCACCCATTTTCTGCAGGATAGCAATCAGATCCATGATCTCTGGCTCAACAGCTGCTCCAGATAGTTCTGTAATACCTTCAGCCTTAGTTGCTGTTAGCAGAACCTGTTCGGTGGCACCCACCGAAGGATATGGAAGGGAAATCTTTGCGCCTTTGAGACCACTTGGTGCAGATAGCCGTGTTCCATTTGGCAGTTTTTCAATAATTGCACCGAAGCTTCTCAATACTTCAAAGTGGTAGTCGACAGGCCGATCACCGATGAAACAGCCACCGAGGTCTGGAATAAACGCTTCACCGAGTTGGTGTAGCAGCGGACCACAAAACAGGATTGGGATTCTAGATGATCCAGCATGGGCATCGATATCTACCATTCGGGCAGATTTCACGTTTGTTGGGTCTAGACGCATAACCCCTGCGTCATCAAAGTCAATTTTCACACCATGTAGTTCAAGCAGTCTCTGGACTACCTCAACGTCGCTAATCTTGGGGACATCTTTGAGTGTGCTTGGCGACTCTGCCAACAAAGCTGCAACCATAGCCTTGGTAACTAGATTTTTAGCCCCCTTAAGATCTACTCGACCGATAAGTGGCTTACCACCTTGAACTGTAATTTGACTCATCTATTCCCTAGCTACTCCCAAAACACTTGAAAAGCGCCTGAACCCTAAGTTTACCAGCGTGGCGTAGATTGGCAGGGTGAACGATATCGAGCAAATTCAGCGTCGAACAGTGAAAATTCTGGCTTTAGGCCAAGTTTTAGGCGGATTTGGACTTGGTTCGGTACTTTCCATAGGTTCTCTTTTAGCCAGAGATTTAAGCGGAACTGAGGCCTGGGCAGGTGCTGCGGCAACATTTAGCACCCTAGGCGCAGCGATCTGGGCTATTCCACTATCCAGATTGGCTTATGCCAAAGGTAGGAGGGCTTCGCTCGCAGCCGGTGCGGCTTTCGCTATTTCTGGAGCTTTGTTAGTTATCGAGTCGGCACACCTCAGATTCTTCCCGCTACTACTTTTAGGTATTTTTCTCTTAGGGGCAGGATCGGCTACCAGCCTTCAAGCCCGATTCGCAGCAACCGACATTCCAATCGAAGGTAAAACTGGACGATCAATTGGTTTAGTAGTTTGGGCAACCACCGTCGGAGCGGTAACCGGGCCTAACCTTTTTGGACCTGGTGATGCCCTTGGCAAATACTTAGGACTTCCAGCAATGACCGGTCCTTTCCTTTTCACCGTGGCTGCTCAAATTGGCGCTACTTTGGTTTTCTGGTTTGGTCTAAAACCAGACCCTTTGAAATTTGCCCAAGAATTACAAAAAAGTTCTGGCGCTTTGAAGCCTAAAATCTCTCTAAAATCTGCATTCTCAACTTTGCAAGAAAACCGATTAGCCCGCTATGCAATCATCAGCATCGCACTTTCACACATGGTCATGGTCTCAGTCATGAGTATGACTCCGGTACACATGCAGGACATGGGTTATGACCTTGTCGTCGTAGGTTTCACAATTAGCCTTCACATCGGTGGAATGTATGCCTTTTCTCCGGTGATGGGTTTTTTAGCCGACAAAATTGGAAAAATTAGAATGATCTTTCTTGGGCAACTGACTTATCTTGCTGCACTTAGCATCGCCGGATTTGGCTCAGATAATCGTTGGTTAGTTACTCTTGGTTTATTCCTTCTTGGACTGGGTTGGTCGGCGTCAACAGTGTCAAGCTCTGCTCTGCTTACTTCAGTGCTTCCAGCCAATGAAAAAACGAATGTTCAAGGACTCAGCGACTCGATGATGAATCTTTCTGGGGCATTGGGTGGTGGAATTGCCGGAACTATTCTGAGCTTGGTTCAATTCGGTGGGCTAAATACTTTTGCCCTGTTACCGGTGCTCACGGTTCTGACTCTTACTGCAATGGCACTGGTTAGAGCTAACGCACCGACAGCAGTTGCTGCCAAGTAGGTCCAGCACAGCCGCCTTCTTGCTGAATTGAAAACTCTGCAGCACGACAAGCTAGTTCCAAAGACTCTTGTAATCCATTTCCGGCCGATAGCGCTGCTAAGAAAGCACCGGTATGAACATCACCTGCACCGTTAGTGTCAACCACCGGAACTTTTTTGCCGGGGTCGCTGGCAAGAACTTTGCCTTGGTGATGAAGCTCTGCTCCAGCTGCCCCTTTGCGAAGTAATAGCCAAACATCTTCGGAAACAAATGGTGCTAACTTTTGGTATTCACTGTGATTGCAAGAAATCAAGGTTGCATTAGATCCGAGCCAGGTCAAAACTTCCTCGGAAAGTTGTGCTGTGGTGGGGCCCGGATCGAAAACTATTTTGCTTTGGATAATTCCTGATTTGAACAGCTCCTCAAAAGCTTGCTTTGAGGTTGGATAAACCAGTTCATAGCCATAGATGACCAACCAGGCATCAGGGCTGTATTTATACTGGCTGAGCTCTTGCATGGAGCGAATGCCTTCAGCACCACTTTGGGTAACAAAACTTCGCTGACCATTGGGTTCCACCAAAGTAATGCAGAGCCCAGCATCCCCTTGGCTAAAGTCCTCCACCGCCTCGACCTCAACACCTTCCATGGCCATCGCGGCACGTATTAGATCGGCCCTTGGGCCGTTGCCAATCGGGGTGCAGTGAACGGCTCGCAGGCCTAATCGGCATGCTGTTGATTCAAGATTTAGGGCACCGCCTACCTGACTGAAAGTCTTGGTGGCTAAAACATCGCTACCTGGGGTGGGCAATTGCGGAACATAGGTGACCTGGTCCACCAGGCCACTGGCAAGTGACTTTAGGTGCGTCGGTTTGAAATCTGTCAGATTCATTACTTCCACCTTATAAACAAAAACCGCCTTCAAGGCAATTCGAAGGCGGATTTGGTGACCCCAGCGGGATTTGAACCCGCGCTACTGCCGTGAGAGGGCAGCGTCCTAGGCCGCTAAACGATGGGGCCGTAGAGCAACTTTTCTATTATGCCAGACTGTGATGATGCAGACCAGCCCTAAATTGCTCTAGGCGAAAACCCTAAGCGCATTAGCGGCAATTTTGCAGGTTACCGGAGATTCACCGACATGCTCACCGTCTGAATATGCTGGCATGCCAGCTGATTCCAAGGTAACTTTCTTAGCCCTAATGATTTCAACCGCAGGATGAGTCACATGCTTGCCCTCATAAACGGTTGGAAATAACTTGATAAGTTCCATTCGACTGATTGAGTTCAAAATGAATAGATCTAAGAAACCATCGTTCACCTGAGCCTCAGGTGTTATCAAGAGGCCACCACCGTAGCTTGGTGAGTTGGTAACTGTGCAAAGGTTCGCTTCAAAAACCCGTTCCACACCATCAATTACTGCACGATAAGGAATTGGCTTGAAAGCTAATAGTTCACGATACATCGCTAAGCGATACTTCAGCGGTCCTTTGATCCAGGTCCAAAGATTTGCTCGTTTATTTACCAATGCATCAAAGCCTGCACTTACTGCTCCAAATGAATAAAACTTTCGAGAATCCGATTGCGATTCAATCAGGTCAACAGTTCTAGGATTTTTTAGCTTGGAAACAATTAGTTCCACCCCAGCTTTAGCGTCATGAATGGGTATGTTCAATGCTCTGGCTGAATCATTTCCGGTACCAGCTGCAATGAGTCCAACCGGAAGTTTAGATCCAGAAACAGAGTTAACGGCTAGATGAAAGATTCCATCGCCACCAACAACTACTAATCCGTCGATGTGTTTCTCTTTTATGGCGTTGGCAACATTGGCTGTCGCATTTAGAAAAGTGTCTGAGGATAAATCGATAATTTCAAGCCCGTGAATAGCAAACTCCTGTTTGGCTTGATTGCCTAAATCCTTTCCCCTGCCACGTCCTGAAGTTGGATTGATGACAATACCTAATTTCCCCATTGGCGTTCACTACCTAACATCTTCTGGACACTATTTAGAGTCAAACTAAACCTAATGGCAGACTTGAGTAGGTCGAGTAATACATTGCCAGAATGTTATAACTGCCTTGTATTCTGGGACTTATGAAGGTAACTAAACAGGGCCATGCCTGCCTAATCTTTGAAGAGCAGGGCAAGCAACTGGTGCTAGACCCAGGTTCCTATAGCGAACCTCAAAATAACCTTTCCGACGTAGTTGCTATTTTGATTACCCATATTCACGATGACCACTGTTTTATTGAACAAATCGATCGAATTCTGAAGACAAATCCGGAAGCGATGATTTACTGCCCACCCGATGCCGCTGAAAAACTTGCTAATTACAAAACTACTGTTGTCTATCACGGCGACTACATCTCTGAAGGACCCTTCACTGTTGAGTTCTTCGGTGACCTACATGCTGAAATTCACAGAAGTTACCCGCTAGTTCAAAACCGTGGAGTATTGGTAAACGACAAGCTCTATTACCCAGGCGATAGTTTTACTTTGCCCGATAGGAAAGTAGAAATGTTAGCGGTGCCGACAAGTGCACCGTGGCTTAAAATTGGCGAGGTAATGGATTTTGTTGATGCAATTGATCACAAGCAATCTATGCCAACCCATAACGCACTGTTAAGTGATTTTGGCCAAAATTTAAATAACGGAAGAGTGAAAGCCATTACCGAAAGCAAAGGTGGAACTTTTACCTATTTGCTCAATGGCGAAAGTATTGAAATCTAAATACTTCTTCTGGCTGCAGATTTAAGCATTGATCTAGCGACTATTTGCAATATCTGAGTCAAAAGATAGAGGATCGCAAATACTCCAGTTCGGCTATCCCCACCCCAAATGTATTCGATGATTCCGGTGTTAACGAAGTAGTAAATAGCCGCCGCCAACAGGACCGCCGCTATTCCATCTGCAACGAGAAGCAGTGTCCATGCATTCTTTTCCCGCTTTGGGTGTAAATACCAGTGGTAGGCGCGAAGAAAGATAGCTGCGTTGAAAAAGAAAATCATGCCTAAGACAGCAATCGAATGAGTGTTGAAGTAAAAACCATAAAATGGTGATCCGGTCGGAGCATAAAGAGAATTAACTTGACCCAAGGTCAGAATGTAAAAAACCGCAAACAGCCCGAGAAGCGAGGCAGAAATATTGGCTAGTTGGTTGTAATTTATGTTTTTCAAGATTGTTCCCCCTTTTATAGATGCTTACTTCTTATTTTGCTCTAATTCAACTTTTTTGGCCTCAATAATGAGTTTTAGTGTCTTATTCGTTACCTTCTCATCCCAGCTAAATCTTAGAGTTGATTTATCGAGCTCCCCTTGAGCGAGATCAGCCTCAATTACCTTACCTAAGCGACCGCTTAGTAAATAGATGGAATAGAAATCTTTCCAAGCTGCAAATGCCAAAAAGTTTTGCCCGGTAACCCTAATAGTCGGTAGTTGGTAACTGATGATTAGCTCTGGTTCGGCCTTAGCCAAATGGACCAATCTATCTTTCAGGTCTAACAAAATCTGTGCCTGAGTTGGAGCTAGTCTTTTGAAATAAAGATCCGCTTCATTCCGCTCCAGTTTGTCCATAATCAAATTAAAGCAAAAACAGCCAGAAAATATCTGACTGTTTAGAGCTGGGATACCAGGACTCGAACCTAGAACAAATGAACCAGAATCACTCGTGTTGCCAATTACACCATATCCCAATTGAGCCTTATGGCTCGATTTCCCATTCTATCTGGGGCTAAAGACTATGGGCAAACGACTCCAATCTGGCTAAAGTCTGCTCTTTGCCTAAAATCTCCATGGATTCAAACAACGGTGGAGAAACTCGTCTGCCGGAAATAGCGGTGCGCAGCGGTCCAAAAGCATTTCTCGGTTTCTGACCCAACTCCTCAATTAACTTATGGTTGAGAGATTCTTGCAAAATAGCGGTCTTGAAATCTGATTCATCTATTGCCGATAAAACCTCAATTGCAGCTTCGGTAATTTCCTTACTATCTTCAGGTAATCCTGCCTTCGCATCATCTTCAATGACAATCTTGTCTGAATCAACAAACAGGAAGCCCAACATTGGAACAGCTTCACTTAGAACAACAATTCTTTCTTGAATCAGCGTAGCTGCTGCGTTCAAAATATCTTGTTCTCTTTTGTTCAACTCTTTTCCGATTACTCCAGCACTCTGCAGGTATGGAACGATTCGACTTGTGAAGTCCTCAAGTGTGAGTAACCGAATATGGCTGGCATTAATCGCATCAGCTTTCTTCTGGTCAAAACGTGCAGGGTTAGGATTTACGTTCCTAACATCAAAGGCTTCAACCATTTCCTGAAGACTAAATACATCCCTGTCTGCCGAGATGCTCCAACCTAACAGAGCTAGGTAATTCAATAAGCCTTCAGGGATAAAGCCACGGTCACGGTGGTGAAAAAGGTTTGACTCTGGATCACGTTTAGACAGTTTCTTGTTACCTTCCCCCATTACGAAAGGTAGGTGCCCGAACTGAGGAATGAATTTTGTAATTCCTGCTTCAAACATGGCGTTGTATAGCGCTATCTGCCTTGGTGTTGAAGACAATAGGTCTTCACCTCGAAGCACGTGGGTTACACCCATCAACGCATCATCCACCGGGTTGACCAGTGTGTAAAGCGGCTGGCCATTAGGTCTAACCACTACGAAGTCGGGAAAAGATCCGGCAGGGAAAGTTATCTCGCCACGGACGAGGTCTGTGAAAGTAATGTCGACATCCGGGACTCGAACTCTAAGCGCTGGTGAACGACCCTCAGCTCGGTAAGCAGCTTTCTGGACATCGCTCAGTTCACGTTCGGAGTTGTCATATCCAAGTTGAACTGCTCGGCCATTGGCTCTATTGCGCTCATCTATTTCTTCACCGGTTAGGAAGCTTTCATAGATGTGGCCAGAAGCTTTTAGCTTCTCAATAACTTCAAGATAGATTTCGGTGCGTTGAGATTGGCGATAAGGCTCATTTGGGCCACCAACATTTACGCCTTCATCCCAATTCAATCCAAGCCAGCCCAGACCATCGAGAATCATCTCAAATGACTCTTCACTGTCACGTTCTACGTCAGTGTCTTCAATGCGAAAGATAAAGGTTCCACCGGTGTGACGAGCATAAGCCCAGTTAAATAAGGCAGTCCTGACTAACCCTACATGCGGTGTTCCAGTTGGTGAAGGGCAGAATCTAACTCTGACGTCTTTACCGGTAGCGGTTGAGAATGGTGCCGTAATTGAATTTGACATAACTGATTAAGTCTAAGCGACCAGGTTGCTGAGCGTTCCTATACCCTCGATGCTGATCTCAACTGTTTGGCCAGACTCGATGGGGCCAATGCCAGCTGGTGTTCCAGTCAAGATGATATCCCCTGGTAGTAAAGTCATGGCCTGAGAGACATGCTGAATGATTTTTGGCACCTTATGAATCAGCAGATCTACTGAAGCAAGTTGTCTGACTTCTTGGTCAACTCTAGTTTCAAGAATTTGACCATCAGGAACGAACTCTGTTTCAATCCATGGTCCCAATGGACAAAAAGTGTCAAAACTTTTAGCTCTAGTCCACTGGACATCTTTATTCTGAATATCTCTAGCTGTTACATCGTTAGCGATGGTGTAACCCCAGATGACATCCGCATAGTTTTCTTCAGAAACATCTTTAGCAATACTGCCGATAACTATCGCCAGCTCACCTTCGTGATCTACTCTTTCAGAGATTTTAGGTAGCATAATTTGTTCATTAGGGCCAATAACTGATGTGGTTGGCTTCAGAAAAATCAGCGGCTCTGGTGGTAGCTCCCCACCCATTTCCGCAGCATGATCTGCATAGTTTTTGCCGATGCAAATAATCTTTGAGGTAGGCAAAATAGGTGGAAGTAATTGTATGTCTTTTAGCGCTAACCGTTCTCCGGTAGTTTCGTAACCTTGGAAAATCGGATGACCTCTAAAAACAACTAGTTCTGGTCCATCCACCAAACCCCAAGCAACCAGGTTGCCGCTAGCAAATTTAGCGATACGCATTAGACAAGCTTTACTAGCCAGTTGTGTTTGTCAGGAAGTCGACCATACTGAATCCCCAGTAATTCCTCACGAATGCTCATACTTAGTTCACCGGGCTGGACATCGGTTGGACCAAAAACTCCAAGTTTGCTCTTGAATTGACCAACCGGGGTGATAACTGCTGCAGTGCCACAGGCAAAGACTTCGGTAATCTCACCAGAGCTATAACCTTCGGTGAGTTCTTGAAGTGAGATTCTTCTTTCCTCAATCTCGATACCGCGATCTCTAATCAACTGAATGATGGAGTCTCTGGTGATTCCGCGAAGAATAGTGCCATCTAGTTCCGGGGTGGCCACGTGGCCATCTTTGTATACCAGGAAGATATTCATTCCACCTAACTCTTCAAGATAGGTGTGAGTTTCAGCATCCAAGAATAGAACTTGAGAACAACCGTTATCCTTACCTTCGTTTTGGGCTAACAAAGAAGCAGCATAGTTACCACCGGTTTTAGCTTCACCGGTTCCGTATTTACCAGCTCGAGCAGAGTCCATAGAAATCCAAAGATCGACCGGCTTGAGTCCACTTGGGAAATATGAACCGACTGGACTTGCAATTACTCGATACTCGGCTTTGCTAGCTGCTCTAACACCGAGGAAAGATTCCATGGCAATCTCGAAAGGACGAAGGTAAAGAGTCTTCTCCCCTTCAGGATCTGGAACCCAATCATTGTCCACCATAACTATTTGACGAAGACTCTCGATGAAAAGTTCGGTTGGTAGTTCGGGAAGTGCTAGACGATGAGCTGATTTTTGCATTCTCACCGCATTCATCTCGGCACGGAAGGTGTAAACAGAACCGTCAGCGTGACGATATGCCTTGATACCTTCAAAAACTTCTTGCCCATAGTGAAAAACTGCGCTAGCTGGATCCATCAGCATCGGACCATATGCTTCAACTCTTGGATTGTGCCAACCTAACTCATCAGAGTATTCGATGATCACTTGGTGGTCTGTAAATTTTGCACCAAAGACAGGTTTTTCAAGAATTGCTTCGCGTTGTTCACGGGTAAGCGGATGATCGGATTTGAAAACTTTGAATTCAACCGGATTGGTCATCTAGTTCTGCCTCAGCTCTTGTAGTTCCAAGACAACTTTACTTGCTAACTAATCGGTCTCTGGGCCAGCAAAACCAGCGTCACCGAAGGTTTTAGTCCTTCTCTAGTCTGGATTTGCCCTTCGTGGTTGGTCAGTTCTTTGATTTCTAAACCAGTCCCAACCAGGGCAGCGCTAATGGTTTCAACATTTGGCAGCTCTTCAGGATCTTTTGGCCCGCCAAAACCGCCAACCAAATTATCTCTGGAATGCCAGACGCCAAACAGATGCCCACCTGGTTTCACCTGTTCTGCCAAACGCTTTATGGCTTGCGCTAAATGTTCCTGTTTGACTTGCAGGTAAGCGATTATTGCCAAATCAACCTGACCTAGTTGCGACTCAAACGAAGTAGCATCGGCACAGGTCGCCAAGCACAACTTCTCAACATTTTCTTCTTTGGCAAATGCCATGAACTTATCTAAAGCCACTTGAGAAAAATCAATATTTTCTACCCGGTATCCCTGCTTGGCTAGCCAAACAGCGTTTCTTCCCTCACCACCGGCTAGATCTATAGCAGTTTTGCCACCTAGTTGTTCACAGTATTCGATTAATAATCGATTAGCGATTTTGGTATAGATGTATTCCTCTGTTGAATACTTCTGATCCCAACCCTGAGATTGCATCACTTATTACTGTTTTTGACTAAAGGCAAATCAATAACAGTTTTAGCATTGTCGTAAGTACCAACGTTCGTCACAGCGACATATCCACGATTGAACATCGCTTGGGCTGCTGAAGTGGCTTCATCATCCGAGGACCCGAAGATTATGTATTTGCCGTCTTTAGGAAGTGGAGTTGTCAAGGCAATGAAATCTCCAGTTGAATAGTCGATGTTGATAGAGCCCACGATGTGCTCCTTGTAATAGTCGGCGTAAGGACGGGTATCAATAATCCCAGCCACATTAGTGATGTCAAGTTTGGCCGGGGCGCAAGCAACGACAGCAAAAACTATGACCGTGGCGATTACGGCTGATAGTGCAAATCTCAACTTCTGCATAACTAATCCTCACTATTGTGAATTACCTAGGACAACTTTACCTAAACTAAATGTGGAGGCGATGATGGCAATAGAGGTAACCATAAACGAGTTGGCAACCGCAATCGAACACGGCGGTTTTGTCCTAGATGTTAGAGAAAACGATGAATGGGCTGAAGGCCATGTTCCTCAAGCCCACCACATACCAATGAATCAAGTCTCGGAACAGCTAGACAAGCTGGATGACGGTGCCAGGATTTTTGTGATTTGCCGCTCAGGTAAGAGATCTATGGCAGTTGCGGATTATCTAGCAGAAGCGGGTTTTGATGTTGTCTCGGTAGCGGGTGGGACCTTGGATTGGGTTGCCTCTGGCCGAGAGCTTTCCTTTAGTGAAAGTCTTTAGTTCAAATCCAAAGCAATCGCTTTGCAAACATCAGCCTCAATAGCCTGACCCACAGCCTGAACCACATCGGCAGGAACAGGCGAATCAACTGTTATAACTGACAAGGCTTTTCCACCTTTTGAGTTTCTAGCCACCTGCATCGCAGCTATGTTGATGTTGTTTTCAGCAAAAGCTTTACCGTAAACCGCTACCACACCAGGTCGATCGCTATAAACCATGAGCACCATGTGTTCAGCAACGGCTAAATCTACGTCGTAACCATTTATATTGATAATCTTCTGAATCAACTTAGGGCCAATGACAGTTCCTGAAACGGATGCATAAGAACCATCCTGCGATGTTGCTCTAATCGAAGTTACGTTTCTATATTCATCACTCTTGCTGTCAACACTTAGTTTTACTTCAACCCCGGAAGCTGCTGCCAGTAAAGGAGCGTTGACATAGCTAACCTGCTCTTGCACGGCATTCTGGTAAAAACCTTTCAGGCCAGCAAGTTTCAAAATAGTAACGTCGTGGGCAGCAATCTCGCCTTTGACTTCAACATCTATAGCACTTACTGTTCCCCCACAGATACCAAATAATAGTTGCCCCATGTTTTCCATCAGAGCGATGCCAGGTTTTACCGAATTGTCGATAACCCCACCGGCAACGTTAACCGCATCAGGAACTAAATCACCAGCAAGAGCAAGACGCACGCTCTTGGCAACTGAAATACCGGCTTTCTCTTGGGCTTCATCGGTTGAAGCTCCGAGGTGTGGGGTTAGCACGATGTTCTCAAGTGTTAGAAGTGGTGAATCGGTTGGTGGTTCAGCTACGAATACATCTAAACCTGCGCCAGCTATACGATTACTCTTCAGTGCCTCATAGAGAGCTTTTTCATCAATGATTCCGCCACGCGATGCATTGATGATTCGAAGACTCGGTTTGGCTAGCGCAAATTCTTTTTCACCGATCAGTCCAGTAGTTTCAGGTGTCTTCGGAATATGTATTGTGATGAAATCAGAGCGCTTCATCAAATCTTCAAGACTGACTAGTTCTACTCCCATTTGTTCAGCTCTAGATTGTGTCACATAAGGGTCGTAACCAATTAGTTCTGCTTCAAACCCTGCTAGCCGCTGGGCAACTAGTGATCCGATTCTTCCAAGCCCAACAATGCCTATGGTCTTTTCATAAAGTTCAGTTCCAGTGAACTTAGAACGTTGCCATTTGCCTGATTTCATAGAGGTGTTGGCATCTGGAATATGTCTAGCTGTTGCAAGTAATAATCCAATAGCAAGTTCCGCTGCAGAAGTAATGTTTGAAGTTGGTGCGTTCACCACCATGATTCCTGCTGCAGTAGCGGCTTTGATGTCTACATTGTCTAAACCGACACCAGCTCTGGCAATAACTTTCAAATTTGGGGCAGTTGAAATAACCTCAGCATCTACTTGGGTTGCTGATCTGACCAAAATTGCACTTGCCGTTTTTACTGCAGCTAGAAGTTCCGGACGCTTGGTTCCATCTATGTTTACTACCTCGAAATCCGGACCCAGCGCTGCCACGGTGGCTGGCGAAAGTTCTTCGGCTATAAGAACAATGGGCTTAGTCAAGATTTTCCTCGGGATTTTGCGCCTCATCCGTGAAGCGTAAGCCAATCTTACCCAAGCCTGTCTTAGTCTTGAGTGGTGTCCGAAAGAGTCTTCTATGCAGCCATTTCCAGCGATGGCTTCCTATCCGGTCCAGATGGAGATATGAGCTGGGCGGAGAAATATTTAGCCTCCGGCGAAGACTATGGCTATGTTCAGCTGGTCGGTTCCTCAGCAGCAATCTTGATGGGTCGGGCCACCTTTGATTTTGAGATCGAATCTGGTGTTCAAGGTCCAAGACCGTTGCCAACTTACGTCCTGACCCATATCCCTGAGTTATATGGGGATATTCAAGATGCCAATATTCATTTCACCGGTGGGGATATCAAGCAAGTAATAAACCTAATTGCTTTGGCTCACCCAGGAAAACTATTTGTTATGGGTGGTGCCAATGTGGTTGGTCAGCTGTTAGAAGCAAACTTGATTGACACCATGCGGCTATTTATCTGCCCTGAAGAACTAGGCCAAGGAATTAAAGCTTTTACTGATGACACTGCATTAAATAACTTTGCTCTCACCGATGAAAAACAATATGAGTCTGGGATCATCGAGGAGATTTATCAGAGAGTGACTATCTAGCTGCTTTACCTTCTTGGTAATCATCGCTGTTCTTGATCCAGGAGAAAAGTTTTCTCAAGCTTCGACCAACCGCTTCGATAGGGTGAGCTTCGCCCTTGGCTCTAAGAGCTAGGAACTCTGGAGCACCAGCATCCTGATCGGCGATAAATCTCTTAGCAAAAGTTCCATCCTGAATGTCGGTGAGAACTTTACGCATGTTCTCCTTCACATCAGGGCTAATGACTCGAGGACCTGAAATGTAATCACCGTATTCTGCAGTGTCTGAAACTGACCAACGCTGCTTAGCAATGCCACCTTCATACATCAAGTCAACAATGAGTTTTAGTTCATGTAATACTTCGAAGTATGCAACCTCAGGTTGGTAGCCTGCTTCAACCAAAGTCTCAAAGCCATACTGGACAAGTTGCGATGCTCCGCCACAGAGCACAGCCTGTTCACCAAACAGGTCGGTTTCAGCTTCTTCGGTGAAAGTGGTTTTAATGGTTCCAGCTCGGGTACCACCAATTGCCTTTGAGTATGAAAGAGCTAGTTCCATGGCGTGACCGGTGGCATCCTGCTCAACCGCAACAAGGTTTGGCACACCGCGGCCATCTTCATATTCTCGACGAACTATATGACCTGGACCTTTCGGTGCCACTAGGAAAACATCAACATCCGCTGGAGGTTTGATTAGACCAAAGCGAATGGCAAAACCGTGACCAAAGACTAGAGCCTTGCCTGCAGTTAGGTTTGGTGCAATCTCATTTGCATAGATGTCTCTTTGACGAGGGTCTGGAGCCAAAATCATAATTACATCTGCCCAAGCACTAACCTCGGCAACGCTCAAAACTTTCAAGCCTGCTTCTTCAGCCTTGACTTTGCTCTTGGAGCCTTCGGCTAGACCAACAGCGACATCAACGCCTGAATCTCTAAGGTTCAACGCGTGCGCGTGACCTTGAGAACCGTAACCGATGACGGCAACTTTCTTGCTCTGAATTAGAGCTAGATCTGCGTCTTTGTCATAAAAGATTTCTGCCACTTCGTTCTACTTTCTATCTAATTAGCTTTTGTTGTTCCTAAAATCTGCTGACTGAATGAATCTGATCCCTTAGCCATAGCTAAGACACCTGATTGCACTAATTCTTTGATGCCAAACGGGGCTAAAGCTTTCACAAAAGCATCGCAGTTGACTGTCTCATCGGTGATTTCAACCATCAAAGCTTCGCTGGCTTCGTCGACAACGCGTGCTCCAAATAAGGTTACCGTCTCTAAAACTTTTGCCTTGGTATCTGCCGTAGTGGCAACCTTTATCAGCATGTGATCGCGTTCAACGGTGGTATCTGGCTCTAATTCAACAACCTGGATCACGTTTACTAACTTTTCAAGTTGCTTAGTTACCTGCTCTAACGGAAGACCATCCACGCTCACCACAACTGTGATTCTGGAAAAGCCCGGCGCTTCGGTTGCGCCTACGGCAAGAGACTCGATGTTGAAGCCACGTCTAGCGAAAAGACCGGCAACGCGGGTTAGCAGACCTGGTTTGTCTTCAACCAAGAGAGATAAGACATGCTGTGACATTAGTCCTGCTCCCCTTCATCCCAGATAGGTCTTGAATCCCTAGCGAACTGAACATCATCGTTAGAAAGACCCGCGGGCACCATCGGCCAAACCATGGCATCTCTACCAACAATAAAGTCGATAACTACCGGTCGATCATTGGTTTCTATCGCAAGTTTTATGGCTGCATCGACTTCTTCAACAGTTTCAACACGAATACCCAAAGCGCCATACGCTTCTGCTAGTTTCACAAAATCTGGCACCATGATGGTGTCGGTTCCAGTGTTCAAATCGGTATTTGAATATCTAGAGTTATAGAACAGTGTTTGCCACTGTCTTACCATTCCCAACGAGGAATTATTGATTACTGCAACTTTGATCGGAATGTTATTGATGGTGCAGGTAGCTAATTCTTGATTGGTCATCTGGAAACAACCATCACCATCAATTGCCCAAACTAAACGTTCGGGTTGAGAGACCTTTGCTCCCATGGCTGCAGGAACGGCATACCCCATAGTTCCAGCACCACCAGAGTTCAACCAAGAATTAGGTCTTTCATAATTGATGAACTGAGCAGACCACATCTGATGTTGGCCAACACCAGCAGCATAAACCGCTTCTGGTCCACTAATTTCACCAATGCGCTTGATTACATACTGTGGTGAAAGTTTTCCATCTTCAGGTTCGTTATAACCCAGTGGATAGCGAGTGCGCAGCCCATTCAGGAAGGACCACCACTGAGAAATATCAAGTGGTTTGTTTTCTAGTTCAGAGCGAAGTGCTGCATTCAAATCAGGCAGAACTTCCTTTAGGTCGCCAACAATAGCAACATTGGCAAACTTGATTTTTCCAATTTCCGCAGGATCAATATCGATATGGATGACTTTGGCATTTACAGCGAAAGACTTCACATGACCGGTCACTCGGTCATCAAATCTCGCCCCTAAAGTAATCAACAGATCGCTCTTTTGTAATGAAGTAACAGCAGGAACCGTTCCGTGCATTCCTGGCATACCAAGGTTCTGCGGATTGGAATCTGGGAAAGCTCCTCTGGCCATCAAAGTGGTAACCACTGGAGCACCTGTGATTTTTGCTAGATCTAGCAGTTCTTGGTGAGCTCCAGAACGAATAATTCCACCACCGACATAAAGTACCGGCTGTTTAGCGCTCTTGATTAGTTCAACTGCGGAAGCAATTGCTGCCTCATCTTTACTAAAGGTGAGGTTATATCCTGGTAGATCAATTTTTGGTGGCCAAGAGAATTCGGTCTTAGCGATCTGTGCATCTTTGGCAATGTCAACTAGCACTGGACCTGGTCTTCCAGTTGTTGCCAGTAAAACTGCTTCGGCAAGGGTAGCTGCAATCTCTTCAACTTTTGTTACAAGGAATGAATGCTTAGTAATTGGCATGGTAATACCAACAATGTCGGCTTCCTGAAAAGCATCAGTACCGATAGCAGTTGAATTAACCTGACCGGTTATGGCAAGTAGTGGAACCGAATCCATATGTGCATCAGCAATAGCGGTAACTAAGTTTGTTGCCCCAGGTCCGCTGGTAGCAATACAAACTCCAAGTTTTCCTGAAGCGGCTGCATAACCTTCAGCTGCGTGACCAGCACCTTGCTCGTGCCTAACCAAGATATGTCTAATCTTGGTTGAATCCATAAGTGGATCGTAGGTTGGCAGGATTGCCCCACCGGGCAGACCAAAGACATCAGTGATGCCAAGCTGTTCTAGACTTCGCACAATAATTTGTGCACCAGTCAAAACTTCATTACTCATCTGACTTCCCATGGTTAGCCGCAGTAAGCACCTTCAGCTGCTGAATGGACCAACTTTGTGTATTTGGCCAAAACACCTTTGGTGTAGCGGGGTTCTATAGGCGTCCAAGCTTCTTTGCGTGCCGCCAACTCTGTGTCTTCAACTAGGAGCTCAATAGTTCGAGCCGCAATGTTGACTCTGATCAAGTCTCCATCGCGAACTAACGCGATAGGTCCGCCCTCATTGGCCTCCGGTGCAATGTGTCCAATGCATAACCCGGTGGTGCCACCTGAGAACCGTCCGTCCGTCAAGAGTAATACATCTTTACCTAAACCGGCACCCTTGATAGCCCCAGTAATAGCAAGCATCTCACGCATGCCTGGACCACCCTTGGGCCCTTCATACCTGATAACTACTACGTCTCCTGCAGAAATCCTGCCTACGGTTAGTGCCTGCATAGCTGCAGCTTCTCTTTCAAATACTCTTGCTGGTCCTGTGAACTCATCAAGATCAAAACCCGCAGATTTTACAACTGCACCATCCGGAGCGAGCGAACCTTTCAGGATAGAGATTCCACCGGTACGGTGAATTGGATTACTGAGTGCTCGAATAATTTTTCCATCAGGGTCTGGTGGGTTAATGCTTGCCAGGTTTTCGGCAACTGTTTTACCGGTCACGGTTAGACAATCTCCGTGAATCAAACCCGCATCAAGCAGTGCCTTCATCACAACTGGCACACCACCAACTTGATCAACATCATTCATCACATATTGACCAAAAGGTTTTAGATCTCCTAGGTGTGGAACTTTATCGGCAATTCGATTGAAATCATCCAAAGTTAGTTCAACTTCTGCTTCACGCGCAATAGCAAGCAAATGCAACACTGCATTAGTGGAACCTCCAAATGCCATGACAACAGCAATGGCATTCTCAAAAGCTTTTTTCGTGAGGATCATTCTTGCGGTGATACCTTGAGAAATTAGATTTACTACTGCCTCACCAGAACGATGAGCCCAAGCATCTCTTCTTCTATCAGTAGCTGGTGGTGCTGCAGAACCAGGCAAACTCATGCCCAATGCTTCAGCGGCTGAAGCCATCGTGTTTGCGGTATACATTCCGCCACAGGCACCTTCACCAGGACAAATGGCTCGTTCAATTCGGTCAACATCTTCTTGACTCATCTTGCCTGCTTTACAAGCGCCTACTGCTTCAAAAGCATCAATGATAGTTACTTGTTTTTCAGTGCCATCAGAAAGTTTTACCCAACCAGGTGCTATTGAACCTGCGTAAAGAAAAACTGAAGCCAAATCTAAACGAGCGGCAGCCATCAACATACCCGGCAGAGATTTATCGCAACCAGCTAGCAGAACTGAACCATCTAGTCGTTCTGCCTGCATAACTGTTTCGACAGAGTCGGCAATAACTTCTCTGGAAACTAGTGAAAAGTGCATTCCCTCATGCCCCATGGAAATACCATCTGAAATAGATATAGTGCCGAATTCAAGCGGGTAACCTTTAGCTGCATGCACACCTTCTTTGGCGGCATCGGCTAACCGATCTAGTGACAGGTTACAGGGAGTGAGTTCATTCCAAGACGAGCCAACACCAATTTGAGGCTTATCCCAGTCCTCGTCCCCCATGCCAACTGCCCGGAGCATACCGCGGGCTGCTGTGCGCTCAAGACCATCGGTAACTGCCCTAGATCGAGGCTTCATGTCCTGTTCCATTTGACAAGTTTAGGGCGATTTCTGCTTCTTGGGCTAAAAGATTTGTTCACCTTGGCTAGATACGATGAGAAAGTGCTGAAATCAAGAATTTATCGCAAGGGACAAGTCACCGAAGTTGACTTCGCCCTAGAAGACCTTGCCAGAATCAACAAGGATAGGGGTGCGGTCTATTGGTTGGATTTGGTTGCTCCTACTCCAGACCAACTGCATCACCTTTCAGAAACCTTAGATTTGCATGAACTTGCCGTAGAAGATGCATTTTCCGGTATGCAAAGACCGAAAATCGACCACTACGATTCACATCTATACATAAATCTTTATCACGCTTCCTATGATGCCAAACAAAAATCGCTATCCACTTCTGAGCTATCTGTTTTCGTGATGAAACGCGGTTTAGTAACAATTCGTTCTTCAGCGGCATTCGATATGGATGCAGTGACCAAGCGCTGGGATGAAAGTGCAGAACTGTCTGATGGTGGTGTCGACTATTTACTCTGGGGACTACTGGATGTAGTAGTTGACAGTTACTTTGATGTCATTCAAGTCTTAGATGTTGAACTTGAAGAGTTAGAAAACTTGATGTTTGAAGAGAAACGGGACAGCCGTCTAATTCAGCAAAGAAGTTATGCCTTGAGAAAAGCTCTCGTGCTTCTAAGAAGAATTGCAATCCCAATGAGAGAAGTATTAAGCCCATTGGTTAGAAGGGAAGCAAACTTCCTAGGTGATCACATGTTGCCTTATTTTCAAGATGTCTACGACCATGTGATGAGAGTTGGTGACTGGACAGATTCGCTAAGAGATTTGGTTACAACTCTTTTGGAGACCCACCTAACCATTCAGGGTAACCACTTGAACTTGATTATGAAAAAGGTAACGAGTTGGGCTGCCATAGTTGCTGTCCCGACTGCCATCACTGGTTTTTACGGACAAAACATCCCCTATCCAGGCATAGATAGTCAAACAGGCTTTATCACGTCTTCAATATTGATTGTTGCCTTGTCAGGACTGCTTTATTGGGTATTTAAACGCCGAGACTGGTTATAGCCTTAACAGGTGCCAACAAACCAAAACTCTTTAGATGCTCTGAGCCTTGAGCGCTACTCAAAAGCGGCTATTACCTCAAGTGCTGAGGTAATCAGGTCATATTCGACATCATTTGGCTTGGCTACCAAACTTCTTGCTCAACCAGTAAGAATGCACGTCCAAAATATTTATGCATTAGTCAGAGTAGCGGATGAGATTGTTGACGGGGCGGCTGCGGGAGCTCTAGGTAGAAATAGTGAATTTGCACTATCTAGCGAACTAGAAAAACTCGAACAAGAAACTTATAAGGCCATGCAATCTGGCTTTTCTAGCAACCTCGTCGTTCATGCTTTTGCACTTACTGCCCGTGAAACCAAGATTGATCGAAAGATTGTTGAACCGTTCTTCTATTCCATGCGTCAAGATCTCCAACAAAACAAGCATGACCAAAAGTCTTTTGACAGGTATGTCTATGGTTCTGCTGAGGTAATCGGTTTGATGTGTTTACAAGCTTTCATCTTGGAAAAAGAATTTGCTCCAAGCCAATTGGAAACTCTGCGCAGAGGTGCTCAAGCTCTTGGTGCCGCTTTCCAAAAGGTTAACTTCCTAAGAGATTTAGCAGCCGACTTTGAACAATTAGGTAGAAGTTACTTCCCTGACCTAAATGTTAAGACCTTTACTGAAGGGAAAAAACAAGAATTAGTTACCGACATCAGAAATGATCTCAGCCTATCCGCGAAGACAATCCCTCTTCTTCCTAAATCGTCTAGAAGAGCAGTGGTAGCCGCTCAATTACTGTTCACAGCACTGAACGACAAAATAGAGAAAACTCCAGCCGCAAAACTAATCAACACCAGAATTAGAGTAAACGATTTACATAAACTTGTAATTCTTTTCAAAGCATGGATTGGAATAACCCCTAGATGAAAAAAGCAATAGTTATTGGTGGCGGTATCGGTGGCTTAGCTACCGCAGCCTTGCTTGCTAAAGCAGGAATGAAAGTTGAACTTTTCGAAGCAAGGGAGAAAGTCGGTGGTCGTGCTTACATCTGGGAGAAAGATGGCTTCACCTTCGACATGGGTCCATCTTGGTATTTGATGCCTGATGCCTTTGACCAGTTCTTCAAACTAATGGGAACTACTGCTGCCAAAGAACTAGACCTGGTCAGACTTGATCCTGCTTACCGAACCATTTTCGAAGGTCAAAAAGAGCCATTCCTAATGCACGAGAGTTTGCAGAAGAATCTTGATGGATTTGAGGCAATCGAACCCGGCAGTGCAAAGATGGTACAGAAGTATTTAGATAGCGCGGAAGATGCATACAGACTGGCCAATCGACACTTCTTATATACAAACTTCCAAAACCTAAAGTCTTTTACTCATCCAGAGGTTGTAAAGCGTGCGGGTAGGTTTATCAAACATCTCCTAACTTCACTGCACAGTTTCTCCAGTAAACATGTGAAAGATGACCGGCTAAGAAAAGTTTTGAACTTCCCGGCTGTTTTCCTTGGAGCTTCTCCTTACGAGACTCCAAGCATGTATCACCTGATGACCCACATCGACATGAACGTAGGTGTTTTCTACCCACAAGGTGGAATTTATAAAATCATCGAGGCTGTTGAACGTTTAGCTAAACAACATGGTGTCGTAATCCACACCAATTCACCTGTAACCAAGATCAATGTTGAAAATGGCGTTGCAACTGGTATCCAAGTTGGCCAAGCAGAATACAAAGCTGACGTGGTAGTCGCCAACGCAGATTTACACTTTGTGGAGACCAAACTTCTTGATGAGCAGTATCAAAGCCTTCCAGAGAAGTGGTGGGAAGACAAGGTTCCTGGCCCTTCAGCTCTGCTGCTCTATCTAGGTGTAAAAGGCAGGATTCCAACCCTTGACCATCACACCCTGCTATACACAGACGACTGGGCAACCAACTTTGCCGAGGTATTCCATAAAGCAGATGGAAAACGCAAAGTTCCAAACCCAGCGAGCTTGTACATCTGTGCTCCAAGTAAAACTGACCCATCGGTTGCCCCTGAAGGCTACGAGAACTTGTTTGTACTTGTTCCTATCGCAGCTGACCCAACACTAGGTAAAGGTGGCGTCGATAGAGCTGGAGATGCAGCTTTTGAAGCAGAGGCAGATCGAATCATTGAGCAGATTGCAAAGTGGTGTGATATCCCAGATCTTGCAGAAAGAATCGTGGTTAGAAGGACCATGGGACCTGGCAACTTCGCAGATGAACTAAATGCTTGGTCAGGAACAGCTCTGGGCATGGCTCACACACTTCGACAGAGCGCATTCTTTAGGCCTAAAAACCAAAGTAAAAAAGTAAAAGGTCTTTACTACGTAGGCCATCACTCAATTCCAGGCATCGGTTTACCAATGTGTTTGATTGGTGCCGAGTTGGTATACAAACTTATGGTTGATGACCGATCCAGTGCGCCAACCCCAGACGAAATCAAACCTATTTCGGATGAGGCTTGGAAAGGCTTGAACTAGTGCCAAACTCCTACCTGTATATTTCAGGACTGCTGTTTTCAATTATTGGACTCGGCTTGTTAGATTGGCGATTCAAGATTGCTTTCTCCAGAAACCGCAAAGCAGCATTCCTAGCTACATTGCTTCCAATGATTTTGTTTTTAGCTTGGGATGGCGCTGGCATAGGGTTAGGAATTTTCTTTAGAGGTGAAACCTCCCATCTCACCGGTTTATTAGTTGCTCCAGAACTTCCATTAGAAGAGATTTTCTTTTTATTTTTGTTGAATTACACAACCCTAACTTTGCTAAGCGTGTTGAGTAGAAGGAGCAAAAAGTAAATGCTTTATCTATTGCTCAATCTCGTTTTTATGCTGATTGCTTTTGTAATTGTTAACGCTTTTGCCAGAAAAACACCATGGCCTTTAGTGTTCAGAACCATGGCTGCGATGTTGATTGTCACCTTGGTTTTTGACAACATCATCATCGGTTTAGGAATCGTGGACTATGACGTTTCTAAGTTGAGTGGCATCTACCTAGGTCTTGCTCCGATTGAAGACTTCGCCTATACAGTGGTATCAGTAATCACAGTTGCCAGTATTTGGTTTAAGGTTTCAGGAAGAGAGAAATGAAAGCTCTGAATCAGTTGTTCTGGTCTTCAAGACCTGTCTCCTGGATTAATACCGCTTTTCCTTTTGGCGCTACTTACCTCTTTATTACTCATCGCTTAGACCTCACTTTCTGGATAGGAACTCTTTTCTTCCTTATCCCATACAACCTGTTAATGTATGGCATCAACGATGTCTTTGATTACGAAAGTGATCTTAGAAACCCCAGAAAAGGTGGCATTGAAGGTGCACTTCTAAACAAGAAATATCACAAGCTCACTATCTGGAGTTCGGTATTACTCTGTGTTCCGTTCTTGGCATACCTTTACTCTGTTTCAACCAATCAGGATGCCCTCTGGCTAAGTCTGTTCGTTTTTACTGTCATCGCTTATAGTGCTCCAGTCTTGAGGTTCAAGGAAAGACCTTTCCTTGATTCAGTAACCTCTGCATCACACTTTGTTGGACCAATGATTTACGCCCTATCACTAGTGAAGGTTGATCTTGGTTCGAGGGAGACACTCTCCGCAATCTTGGCCTTTACCCTTTGGGGAATCGCTTCTCATGCCTTTGGCGCTGTGCAAGATGTCATTGCCGACCGAGAAGCGAACATTTCAAGCATTGCAACTGTTATCGGAGCTAAAGCAACGGTTAGGTTTGCATTCCTCTGTTACTTAATCGCCGGTGTTCTAGTAATGAATACTGGATTCCCAGGACCAATTGCTGCGGTGGCGGCAGTTCCATATCTTTTCATCCTTGCTCCATTTCTGAACATCTCTGATTCAGATTGCGAAAGAGCAAATAAAGGTTGGCGACAGTTCATTTGGTTGAACTTTTTTGCGGGATTTGTAGTGACAATGATTTTGATTTGGGCTAGCTTCTAGCAACCCAATCAATCATGTATTGCCGATTAAACCCTTTGGCACATATGTGACAGCTATAAAGCAATTTAGGTTTCTGATACCTATAGTGTTGATGACCATTAGGACAAATTCCAAAGTATGGTGCATACTTTTTAGCAATTTCTTCGCCGGTATAGGTGTCATTTCGGTAGCCAAGTTTTTTAGCAGTCGCTAGCCACTTCTTGCCATGACCTTCTTTAGGCCCTGAGAGTGCATGAGCAATTTCATGAATAATCGTTTGCTTCACATCATCAATGCTGTGAACCAAAGATAAATACTTGCTCACCGTGATTCTCTTGTCGGTATAAGAGCAGAGACCAGCTCTTCTTCTACCATTGTCAAAACCAAAGCTCCAAGATCTGTCTTCAATGTGTTCAAGCATCATGGATTCAGCCAGAGCTGCGATGTATGACCAGCGGTCCACTTGCAGTCTGACTTTCCTTCCCTGATCAGTTCTTGATTTTTCAATAAAACCTAGATCTTCCAGAGCAGCAACTAAGGAGAGCTGGTCAACTTTAGCTCTAACTGAAACTCTGGTCAGTTTTAGCTCATCAAACGCAAAATCGAGAGTGAGCCTAATGGCTTCAGCTAGCCAAGAAATGGTCCCCGGTTGATCCTGCTGAACTTTTAGGAATGCAGCAGGTCCCTTGTTGGTGAACTCCTCCAACGAGACTTTGCCGATGGATGTAAGTGAGTCCGATTTCCGAATCGCCCAGCTAAATTCGCCTAAAACGTCAAAAACTAGCCCCGTTCCTAAGGTCAATGGGCTCTTGCTGGGCTCTATGGTGATCATTTCAAGCCAAGGCTAACCCCCAGGGGCCAGATTTACTCGACTTATCCACGGTTTTGTGTATAACTCTGCTTTTGGTGGACAGAAAAGGATAGAAAGTTTCGAATTTGTTAACTTTTAGTTTGCCACGCCCAAATTACCGAGATTCACAGCTTTTTCCCAATAATCTCTGGCTATGACTACTAACACAACTAAATCTGCTTCGGCAGGTGCAATCGAAACCAACGACGTCGCCCCAATCCCTGCGGGTGAACGTCACGGCAAACCGTGGCACCTTTTCACGGTCTGGTCGTCCCCGAACCTTGAGTTCGCAACTGTATTCGTCGGAGCACTAGCAATCGGCTTTGGACTTAACGTCTGGCAAGGTATTGCTGCTGTTGTAATTGGAAACGCCTTGGCAGGTATTACTCACGGAATCTTGAGCACCTGGGGCCCAGAAGCCGGTCTTCCACAGATGGTCCTTGGTCGTAATGCCTTCGGTAAGTGGGGAAACTTGATTCCTTCAGGTCTTTCCACTTTGGTCGCTGGTATTGGGTGGTTTGCTGTAAACACAGTCTCAGGTACTTTCGCTTTGCAGGCACTGGTCCCAGACATGAACGTTTACATCGCTCTAGCCATAATCATTTTGGCTCAAGTGGGAGTTGCCTTTGTCGGTCACAACTTAATTCAGAAGTGGGAGCGCTACGCGTCATATTTCCTAGCTGCTGTTTGGATCATCGTAATCGTTGTTATCTTCTCGATGAATGGTGCTTTTTATGTTGGTCCGAGCACCTCAACGGAATTCCCATGGGCTGGATTTACTCTTACTGCAGGTGCAGCTTATGGCTACACCGCTGGTTGGACTGCATTTGCTTCTGACTACACCCGTTACCTTCCTGCAAACACAAACAAGCGCACTCTTGGTTGGTCAGCTGGTTTAGGAAACTTTGTAAGCACTTCATTGATCATGGTGGTCGGTGTAGCAGCTTTCAATGTTCTCTCTAAAGGAAACTTCTGGGGAATCGAAAACCCAACAGCCACGTTTACTGCCGTATTCGACCCAACTTTCGCAAAGCTAGTGCTTCTTGCAATTGTGATTGGCTCGGTATCCGCAAACATTCTAAATGTTTACTCAGGTGCTATGTCATTCCTGGCAATGGGATTCAAGCTTGGGTTCAAGTCTCGCCGAGCAATTATGGTTGCTCTAGCCGGACTTGTCGGTGGTTTAATCTCATACCTTGGTGTTCAGAACGGTGACGTTGCTCACCAGCTTGATGGATTCCTTTTGGTGGTTTCATATTGGGTAGCCCCATGGATCGCCGTAGTTCTGACCGAGAGAATCATGTCTAAAGGAAAGAACGCGGGCGAACGAGCTCTGAATCCTAAGAACTCATGGGCAGGCGTTTCTGCATTCGTTATCGCCACAGCATTCTCAATCTGGGGATTCTGCAGCCAGGTAATGTACACCGGACCTATCGCTATCGCTATTCACAGTGTCAAGCTTCCTAGCGGAGCTATTGTGGATGTTCCAGACCTAACCGCAATCGTCGGTTTTGTTTTGGCTTCACTATTGTTCGTTGTCTTCTCAAAAGCAGATAAGAACAGTAAGTAATACCTAAAGAACTAAAGGAGCCTCGGCTATGGAATTCAAACCAGGAGACATCTTCATTACAGATGAAGAGAAAATGTCTGTTGCCATAGCCGAGGCTCACTTAGGTTTATCAGAAGGTGGCATTCCGATTGGAGCTGCGCTCTTTGATAAAGACGGAGTCCTTTTAGGATCCGGACACAATCTTCGCGTCCAACAAGGCGACGCTTCGATGCACGGTGAAACCAGTGCATTTAGAAACGCTGGTAGACAGCGTTCATATAAATACATAACTCTAGCTACCAGCCTCTCCCCTTGCTGGTACTGCTCAGGTCTTATTCGTCAGTTCAACATTGGAAGACTTCTAGTTGGCGACGACATCAACTTTAAAGGTGGACAAGACTGGGTTCAGGAACATGGTTGTGATGTAACAGTCATGAACGATCCAGGTCTTATCAAAGTGATGGGTGACTTCATTTTTGCTAACCCAACACTTTGGAACGAAGACATAGGCGAAGACTAGTTCTTGAAACTTAGCTTCACAGCAACAACATTTGAATGGCGTGGCCCTGCCCCATTCATGTTTGCTAAAGTCCCCGACAAAGAAGCCCAGCAAATAAAGGAAGTAAGCAAGATGCTCACCTATGGCTGGGGAGTGATTCCTTGCACCGTAACCATAGGCAAAACCTCAGCAACTACTTCACTCTTTCCCAAAGATGGCGGCTATTTAGTCCCTATCAAAGTGGCAATTAGTAAACCAGAAAGCCTCGCCTTTGGTCAAGAAGTGTCAATTACATTGATCTTTAATGTCTAAGTATCCAGCACACATTTTCCAAGGGTTCTTTCGGTCTGTACCGGATGATCTAACCAATGTGCACAATCTAACTACTAAAATCGCTTGTTTTGGGGGCCTATCACATGACTGAGCGTTGTCACTTTTTCAAATTTCTGTATGCACCAACTTTGATTCGGAAAGCCTTATAAACTGCTTCGCCTTCCGATTGCAGTTTGCTGATTGCAGCTATATATGAGTCTGCTTCATTTCTGGTTTCAAAGGTCTCCAAATACACTTCGCGAAGTGGATTTGGAATAGTTGGCACCCCGTAAACCTTGAAATAATATTTACGTTTCTTCACTTGACAAACTTATTCTTCTGAATGGGCAGAAAATGCAACTTCAGAAACCCCAGATGATTCTGAGGCATTGAGGTTGTGCAATTGCATTGAATCCAACATTTTTACATCGACAAGAGGTCTAGTAAAGAGAGCATTGACGCGTCAGCGAATTTAATGCTGAAACTTGAAAATTGTATGCGCTCTGAGCGGATGCCACCCTTGATTGAGCTGAACCTTGAGACTTGAGAGCGTTTGAAAGGGTTTGTTGGTCCATGCGCCAAAAAGATGACCTCGAAGAGATCTGTCTATTGATATCAGTGATCGTTTGTAAATATCCCCTCTGAATGCTTGGGAAGTTTTGATTTCGGTTAGCGCCATCCTGAGCGACAGCTAGGCGTCTATTGAAATCAGCCAGCTGAGAATCATTGGAGTTGACTTTTTGTTGAGCAGAATTGACGGTCTGATTAGCCCTCATGAGATCAGCATTTGCCGTGTTGAGTGATTGCTGTGCCGAATTCACACTGGATTGACGTGAATTGATTGAAGAGCGCTGAGAACTAGTGCATTTCGAGAGTCCTGAAGCCGGAGAAACACTCAACACCAAACCAGCTATGGCAATAAATACAATAAAAGCCCGTTTCATGGATTTTCCTTCTCTAGCAGTTGCAAATGCCACCCAACCAAAGACTAACACCCTCACCGTTTAGCCAGAGCAACACTATTATCGGGGTGAAAAGAAACCCCGGTCCTCGTGAGAAGGAACCGGGGTTCGTGCGCCCCCCGGGAATCGAACCCGGAACCCACTGATTAAGAGTCAGTTGCTCTGCCGATTGAGCTAGAGGCGCATTGCCATAGGCAACGATTTCCAAGAATACCAGTTACCTAGGTAGTTATCCAAGTTTGACCTTATTACCATTTTGACTAAATTAGAGGCATGACTGAACTAACTTCTGGCTCTAAAGCCCCCGCATTTAAACTAAACAACCAAGACGAGACGCCTGTTTCTTTGGCTGGTTTCAAAGGTCAAAAGGTTATTCTCTATTTCTACCCAGCTGCTTCTACCCCAGGCTGCACCAAGCAAGCTTGTGACTTTCAAGAGAACATGAATGTTCTCAAAAAGGCAGGCTACGCAGTTGTCGGTATTTCCCCTGATGCCCCAGCTAAGTTGACTAAGTTCCGAAAAGCTGAAGGTCTAAAGTTTGATCTTCTTAGCGATCCCGAAATGAAAGTCATCAAGGCTTATGGAGCATTTGGTGAAAAGAGTATGTATGGAAAGATCTACGAGGGTCTAATCCGCTCAACCTTCGTGATTGATGAAAAAGGCAAGATTGAACATGCCCTATACAACGTCAAAGCAACCGGTCACGTAGCAATGCTTCGTAAGGTACTTGAAATCTAATCTCTTGTTCCTAGAGTAGCGGCCACTACATCTTTCTGAAAAAGAGTAATTAGCACTGCCAAAGACGGCAGTGCTATTGCTATGGCACCTATAACGCTTGCCTCGTAAGTTCCCAAAGCAATAGACAACTGAATCAGCTGCCAAAAAACCCCAGCACTTCGAGCCCAACGTTTGCCTTTGAGAATTGCCCTTGCTGCAAATGTCAAAAATAGACCTGCAATGGTCAAGAGCAGCAAAAACGAGATATCGGTAACTAGAGATTTACCCTGGCCTCTGAGAATTTCGAGAATTCCTAGACCTGCTCCAATGTATAGAACCAGGGCTTCCAAATGGAAGGCAATTGAGAGGCCAATTAGGGTTCGCTTAACGTTCAACTTGGGCATGGTATCAAGCCTAAATGGGGTATTTACAAAGCCCCAACTCTCTGCGAAAATAGACCTATCGCGCCTCGCGCAAGTATCTCCCGAAATAGACCTCTTTAGTGGTTTTATCCGGTTTTACGTCTCGATCTAAGGAACATGAATATATGGAACTGCCATGGCTACCAGAAGCTCGCTGTCGAACAGAAGACCCAGAACTGTTCTTTCCGGTGGGAAATACTGGACCTGCAGTTGAACAGATCGAACAGGCTAAAGCTATTTGTCGCGAATGCAAAGTTGTTTCACTTTGCCTTGAATACGCCATCAAAGAAAACCAAGACAACGGTGTTTGGGGCGGACTTTCAGAAGATGAGCGTAAGTCGCTAAAGCGCAAATACGCTCGTGCACGTCGTTCAGCTTAGGCTAACGAAACTTCCAAACTCACCGTGGTTCCACCGGTCTTTTCTGAGTGAAACTCTATTTTGCCTCTAAGTTCAGACTCAACTAACGTTCTTACTAGTTGTGTTCCGAGACCATTAAGTGGCTTGCCTTGATCTAAACCAATCCCGTCATCGGATACCTTAATAAGAAGCTTTTTAGACCTTCTAGTTGCCGAGACTGTTAGGTGTCCGGTTCGATTAGTGAGTCCATGCTCATAGGCATTGGTAACTAATTCGGTTAGAACTACAGCTAGCGGTGTTGCTATTTCACTTGGTAATCTGCCGAATTTTCCAATCTTAAGGTTGGTCACTTTAGCGTTGAATGCTGCCGCTAGCTCTCCCACCATTACTTCAATTCGCTCGTAAACCTCATCGAAGTTCACGTCCTGGGCTAGACCTTCACTCAGGGAATCATGCACAACAGCAATGGCTGCGACGCGTCTTTCCGCGTCACTGAGAGCTTCAAGGGTTTCAGAAGATTTACTTCTGCGGCCTTGGATTCGCAACAGTGAGGCAACTGTTTGCAGGTTGTTCTTTACTCTGTGGTGAATCTCTCGAATGGTGGCATCCTTAGTCACCAACTCACGCTCTTGCCTTCTAAGTTCGGTAACATCTCTACAGAGCAGGATGGCACCAATGTGTTTACCCTTGTCTGAAATAGGTATAGCTCTAACTGATAGTGCCGAGGAATTGCCTTCAATGTCTGCTCGCCAAGCCATCTTTCCATCAACAATCTTTGGCAAATTCTCATCAACGTTCCAGCTGCCCTTGTTTAGTTCATCGGTGATCTCTTTAAGGCTTCTTCCTTCGAGCTCACCATCGACCCCTAGTTTTTGAAACGCTGAAATTCCGTTAGGAGAAGAGAAAACTACACCGCCATCTGCATCAAGGTGTAATAAGCCATCATTTACACGAGGGGTTCCTCTACGCGGAGGAGCTTGAATTGAAAAAACCGGATAACTACCATCGGTGACCATCCGTAATACATTGTCGCCTAGTTGAGTCAGGTTGGTTCTGGTTTTATTTGGTGCACTTACTTCACTTAGGTTGGTGTGTTTGGTAATTACCGCAATGGGAGAAGGGCTTTTATCCGAACCAGTTTTGGCATTGAGTTTTCTAAAAACAGGAATTGCGCTAATTTGCTCTGGAACACCTTGAAATATGTCGCTAACTTCTTCTTCAACAATCTGACCGCTGGAAAAAGCTTTTTCAATTACTTTTAGCCAAGCGGGTTCAGAAACTCGGCCGGTGATATCTCGATAGAAAAGAGTTGCCGCGGATGATGGCCGGGCATGTCCAGCTGCGGTGAAATTACCATCTTGATCTGGTAGCCAAAGCACTAGATCAGCAAAACTTAGGTCTGCAATAATCTGCCAGTCAGCCACGAGCAAATGCAACCACTCAACGTCAGCTGAATGGGTCTGACCAAGTTTCTTCATCAAGTCGGAAAGTGTGGACACCTAAGAAGTTTAGCCACGACGGGCTGCCTTTGAACCACCGATAGCGAGTTGTTTAGCGAGTTCAGCAATTGCCAACCGCGCTGGAGAGGATCTTTTGAGCAGAGCCAGCGGAAGACCGTTTCTCATAGCCCTATCTATGTTCTCGGCATCGTCGGGAACGAATGCATCTATTCGCAGTCTGGCAATGCTTTCAAAGCTTTCCACCAGTTCTGTTTTGGCATTGGCACCTATTGCCCCAGTCCTGAATCTATTGACTACTACGAATTGTTCCTGAGCTCCCCGAACATCAGTCAGGTATGACTGCGCCTCTAAAAACCTTTTAGCCGAAACAGGATCTGCCCCAGCTATAGTTATCAGTTTCGAGCATTTAGCCACAATTGATTCAAACAAGGTATCCCGGTTTTGGATTTTGATAGATGGGTGAATAAGGGAACTCTTAGCAAAGGTCGGTGGCGATAAATCGGCCACCACCATATCAACAAATGGACTAATAGCCAAAAGCAGGGCTTCAAAGCGCTCCGAAGATACCTCCTCCCAACGTTCAGGTGATGTTAGACCGGTCAGGAGCAAAAGTTCTTGTCTGCCTAGATCAATCGTTACAGTGAGCCTTCTAAATTCGTCATAGCTTAGACGTCCTTGCTCAACTAATCGCAATACTGCTGACAACCCTGCGGGAGTATCAACTAGACCTAAAGTTAGAGCTATCGAAGGACCTAATGTATCCAAATCCAGCAGCAATACTCTTTTTCCAGCAATAGCCAATTCAGTTGCGACATTTATTGCCAAGGTTGTTCGACCAGGCGATCCAACTCCTGACCAAAAAGCCAAAACCGGTATCGGGTAACTACCAACAAGCATTGGATGAGTAGTCTCCCCAACCACAGCCAGGTGCGACGGTCTTCTTCTCCTTCCGGTTTCGATTGCAGTCAATCGCTCTTCACCCCAATGATTACTTCTCGCAGAGCAATGGCATTTACCACCGAGCGAATTTGGCCAGTTGAAACGCATAGCTCGGCTGTTTGGGCAACCTGGCTCAATGCATCCGAGTTTGTCTCCAAAGCCAGCAAAGGCGCAGCACTGACAATCTCTGTTGGTATTTCACCACTAACAGAATTTTGTTGACCGGCCCATATGTCCAGATAGTCACCAACACTGATTTCTCTGGCTAGGGCAACAGTTAGACCTATTTTCAGGGCTTGGCAATCTGCTGCGGGGGAAGAAGCTAGTGCAGATTTAGGAATAAGTTCGCCGGATCGGACTGGCCGGTCCAAATACCAACTGGAAACCTTGTCCTGATCGGTTAGGTAATAAATACTTTGTTCACCAACACTGGCCTGCACACTCGAAAGGTTCTCGGTTGTGAGTTTAGACCCAGCAGCCAAATCACCTACCGCAACAAGATAGTTCAAGGTTGACTCTGATTGATAAGTGTTTAGATAAATTCCACCTGCAATAAACAAAAGTGAAAGGCTGATCAGAATCCGATTCCGTCTAGAACCGAACCTATTGTTAAGCCTTATTGCGCTGGATCTCTTTCGCTTTCTTGGAAACATGTATAAATGTTGATATAGATCAAGTAATGCTGTTGAAGTTCTCCACAGCGATAGCCCTAATTGCGCTCAAATTTACCCTAGTGAGTTTTGCTCCACTGGCAATCACTAACTCTCTTTTAGAAACTATTCTCAGCTTTCCCCTAAGTTGGCCAGCATTGTGATTCAAAACGAATACAACATCATGATTCACAACGTGACGTTCTAGAATTTTCTTCAAACTAATTTTTGTATTTAGAAATTCAGTTTCATCAGATCTGGTTTCCATCATCACACCGCTCGAATCAGGGACTAAATGCCAAACTACTGTCTCCGCTTTGCTACTGAAACCAGCTATAAAGTCTTTGCCCTTGATTGGGCTGTGTATTAGCATTTCTGAGATGGTTGCCTCGATGAAAACCAATTTCAATATCTTCACAATTTCTCTATCCGCAACCCGATTGGGTAATGGGTTTGCGAAGTAACCCTGGGCCTCAAGATCTTCGATGATGGACTCAACTCTCATGGATAGATTTTTGGGCAAATAACGAATCGAAATTACTTTTCCACAGCCCTCAGCCTGATAGGGGATATTGGGTACTTTATGACTAGTTAAGAATGGGTGGAGTTGAGGGGAATCATGTCGGTTCAAGCTAAAAACCAATCAAAGCGCAAGCTGAACGGCGCTCTTGAAACGGATGAGTATTTCGGAGTTCAGAAGGTGAGCGAGGCTGAACTGGGCGATCCCAGACCTGTTTTAGCCTTCCTGGCCCAAGCGGTTATCGAGACCCTTGCTGGGGTTCGGGATGTTGAGCAGAGCGCTAGGTGGCTAAGTGACAGCGTCTATCAGCAACTCAAGCAAAGAGCGTTAGCAGCCAATCGAGCCAGAGCAGAACAACACATCAAGCTGATGCGACCAAACTTAGTGGTCGGCAAGATGACCACATTCAGTCCACGCCAGGGCGTACTAGAGGCTGTGGTTATCGTTCACAATCAAGGTAGAGCTCGAGCAGTAGCTATTCGCCTAGAGGGATATAACGGCCGTTGGCGAGCGAAATCTCTAGCTATTCTTTGAAATTACTTCTTGAAGAAAGAAGAGCCAGGTCCTTCGTCAGGCTTCTGCTTAGGGGCGGCTGGTTTGATTTCAGCAACTCCACTTTCGCTAGGAGCTGTAAAGGTTAGATTGCTTTGGGCAACTGGCTGGCTAGGTTCCACCTGAACGTCTAGGTTGAATAGGAAGCCGATTGACTCTTCCTTGATTGCACCCATCATCTGGTTGAACATGTTGAAGCCTTCACGTTGGTATTCAACCAGTGGATCTCGTTGAGCCATCGCACGAAGACCGATGCCTTCTTTGAGGTAATCCATTTCGTAGAGGTGGTCGCGCCACTTTCTATCCAATACTGACAAAACAACTCGGCGTTCTAGTTCGTGCATCGGTCCTTCACCAACCGCTGCTACACGGTTAGCGTAAGCGACTCTCGAATCAGAGATAATCTCGCGAGTCAGCCAATCTCTGGTCAACTTAGATCTTGAACCAGCTTCGGTTAGAACTTCTTCAACGGTAATCCCGATTGGATAGATGGTTTTCAAATCAACCCAAAGTGCTTGAAGATCCCAATCGCTTCCGGCGTTGTCTGCGATGTGTCCGTTGACGATGTCGGTAACAACATCAACTAGGAATGTGTCAACACGACCGGTTAGATCATCGCCAGCCAGAATGTGTCTTCTGTCACCATAGATAGCCTCACGTTGACGGTTTAATACATCGTCATACTTCAAAACGTTTTTACGAAGTTCTGCGTTACGAGCTTCAACTTGCGCTTGAGCACTGGCAATGGCTTTGCTCACTACACCTGACTCAATAGCCATGTCTTCTGGGACATTGCCTCGGTTCATTAGTGCCGCAGCTGCAGCAGAGTTAAACAATCTCATCAAGTCATCGGTTAGTGAAAGATAGAATCTTGACTCACCTGGGTCACCCTGACGTCCAGCACGACCACGCAGCTGGTTGTCAATTCGTCTAGATTCGTGTCTTTCGGTTCCAAGCACATAAAGACCACCAACGGCAACAACCTTTTCAGCTTCTGCTGCTACCTGAGCTTTAACTTCTTCATAGGTCTTAGCCCAAGCAGCTTCATACTCTTCTGGCTTTTCAACCGAATCGAAGCCTTTCTTGGCTAGCAATTCGTAAGCAATGTGTTCCGCGTTACCACCGAGCATAATGTCGGTACCACGACCAGCCATGTTGGTGGCAACGGTGACTGAGCCTAGGCGACCAGCCTGAGCAACAATCGTTGCTTCTCTGGCGTGGTTTTTAGCATTCAAAACCTCGTGACGGATACCGCGCTTAGCAAGCAATTTAGATAGGTATTCGCTCTTTTCCACGCTGGTTGTTCCAACCAAAACCGGCTGTCCTGTTTCATGGCGCTTAGCAATGTCCTCAACCACCATGTTGAACTTCACAACCTCGTTCTTATAGATCAGGTCAGATTGGTCCATACGAATCATTGGACGGTTAGTTGGGATTGGCACCACACCAAGCTTGTATGTCGACATGAATTCGGCAGCTTCGGTGGCTGCAGTTCCGGTCATACCGGCTAGTTTCTTATAGAGCCTGAAATAGTTCTGCAAAGTCACGGTAGCTAAGGTTTGGTTCTCAGCCTTAATTGGAACCCCTTCCTTGGCTTCGATAGCTTGGTGAATACCTTCGCTGTAACGACGACCTTCCAGAATACGGCCGGTGTGTTCATCAACAATCAAAACCTCACCGTTCATCACTACATAGTCTTTGTCGCGCTTGAACAATGCCTTGGCGCGAATTGAGTTGTTCAAGAACGAGATGAGCGGAGTGTTTGCAGTCTCATAAAGGTTTGAGATACCAAGATAGTTCTCCACCTGGGTAATGCCGGGCTCAAGAATTCCAACCGTGCGCTTTTTCTCGTCGATTTCGTAATCGATTACTGGTTGAAGTTTTTCAGCAATCTTGGCAAATTCTGCAAACCAACGGTTAGCTTCACCAGCAGCTGGTCCAGAAATAATCAACGGTGTTCTAGCTTCGTCAATCAGAATCGAGTCAACCTCGTCAACGATTGCAAAGAAGTGTTCACGCTGAACAAGTTCGCCGGAACTCTGCGCCATGTTATCTCTTAGGTAGTCAAAACCATATTCGTTGTTAGTGCCATAGGTGATGTCACACAAATACTGTTCGCGACGAACATCTGGAGTCTGACCAGAAATAATGATTCCAGTGGTCATACCTAGGGCACGATAGACACGACCCATCAGCTCACCTTGGTAACCGGCCAGGTAATCGTTAGTTGTAACAACGTGGACACCACGGCCGGCAATAGCATTCAAATATGCAGGTAGGGTAGCCACCAAGGTCTTACCTTCACCGGTTTTCATTTCGGCAATATTGCCTAGGTGCAGTGCTGCTCCACCCATCAACTGGACATCGAAGTGTCGTTGACCTAGGGTGCGCTTGGCTGCCTCTCGAACTGCCGCAAAAGCTTCCGGCATCAGATCATCTAAAGTCTCTCCTGATACATATCTGTCTCGAAGAATGGCAGTCTCATGCAATAGGTCCTCGTCACTCAGGGCCGCGAAGTCTTCTTCAAGGGCATTTACGGACTGGACCACGTTGCGAAGTTTGGCAAGGACCTTACCTTCCCCCGCGCGTAGCAAACGATCGATAATTGATGACAAAATAAAGCTCCAAACGCTAAGCGGTCATTCCATTCCATCTTAGACTGCCCAGCTGAAGCTCAAGAAAGGCTTGTTTATAGGGTATTTCGGGGCTTAACCCTAGTAAATACACAGAAACTAGCCCCTTTTAGACCAGCACCCGCCAAAGCAGTTTCTGCAGCACCTAGGGTCGCTCCAGTGGTTAGAACATCATCCAAGAGCAATATTGGCCCAGCTTTGATCTGCCCTTTGACAGTGAAGGCCTGAGCCATGTTGGTAAGCCGTTGATCTGGGTTTAGTTGGGCCTGGTCTTTCCTGGATTTAGTTGAAACCAAAATTGGAGTCACTTTCAACCCCCTTGAGTTTTTCGCCAAAGCTCTAGCCCAAAGCAAGGTGTGACTGAAGCCACGTTTTCTCTGGTTCTCTGGCGATGAAGGGATAGGAACCAAATTGGCGACAGCCCACTGCTCTGGCCAGCTTTCAAGCATCGCTTTTGCCAAGCTATCAAGCGCTGCAGTAAATCCCTTTTCCTTGATGGAATTTACAATCAAAGCTGTCTCATCACTGTATTCGCTGAAAGCCAAACCAGTTAGCGGCTCAAGTTTTACATGGGTGCCTTTCAACTGGAGTTTAGTAATGCAACTAAAACATATTGGCTTTCCGATTTTTGAACAAAGTAAGCAAGGCGAGGGCAAAAGAATATCTAGAAGCATGCAAAAATCATCAACCAACAATTAAGTCAATTCTTGAATTGAAGGGAAAGTTGTTTATGAATTTAGTTTTTCAACAACTAAAGCAATCGGTGATTCAAACTCACTAATTTCTTGGTTCTTCGGCAAGGTCAATCTAAAGCAAGAGCCAACTCCATATTCAGCGGTGACCTCTAACCTACCGTTATGCGCGATGGCATCTTCAAGTGAAATCGCTAGACCTAGACCAGTTCCACCGGTGGTTCGTTTTCTTGACGGGTCAGCTCGCCAAAATCTATCAAAAACTTGATTGAGTTCCGACTCGGTCATACCAATGCCATTATCCGTCACGGTAACTGCAACGGCAGACTCATTTTCTGCAACGCTAACCTTGACCGGCTTTCCTTCACTGTGTTCGATGGCGTTGGTGAGCAGGTTGTTGAGGATGCGATCAATTCTCCTAGAATCAACCTCTACATTCACCGGACCTGGTGGAACATCCACCTGCAAATAAACTGCTTTACTGTTGGCGAATTGCTGAATAGCATCCAGGGCCGAACCGACAATGCCGTTCATGTCCTGAATTTCAAAGTGTGGGGTAATTCCGGAGGCATCGTACCTGGATATTTCAAGTAGATCAGCGAGCAACCGATCGAAACGGTCAATCTGATCATGCAAGATCTCAGCGGCACGCTTTGCATCATCCGGATACCTATCTTTACTCTCATAGAGCAAATCTGAAGACAATCTCATAGTGGTTAGCGGAGTTCTCAACTCGTGCGAAACATCGGAGACAAATCTTTGCTGCATGCTGGAAAGTTGATTCAATGCTCCAATTTTTTCCTGCAAGCTATCTGCCATCCGGTTGAACGAGGTTGCCAAAACAGCCACCACGTCGGAACCTTTTACCTCTAGGCGTTTGGAAAGATCACCCTCCGCCATAAGTTCTGAAGCCTCGGCAGCATTCTGCACCGGTTTTACCAGCCAGCTGGTGACCAGGAAGGAGAAGATGCCAATGATGAAAAGAGTAATGGTGCCACCGAGCACCAGCGTCCTTTGAACAAAACCTAGAGTTTCTTGTTCGGACAGCATGTCATAAATCAAATAAAGTTCAAACCTATGCCCGCCAGGCAGCACGATAACTTGACCGGTGAGAATAGCTGGAACCGATTGGTTATCGAAATTTACTTGAATGGTTTGGGATTCGATGGTTTGAACAGATTCAACTCTGGCTCGAAACTCTTTAGAAATCAGGGTCTCATCAACACCCTTTGAAGTGCTGCTGGCGATTTGTTTGCCATTGGGTTTTTGGCTCACGTTGAGAAAGACAACCTTACGGGTTTGCGAAACCCCAACCGATTCAAGCTCTGGAACTACTTGTGCGGCAACTTGATTAATTGCCCAGGTACTGTCTCCGGTGACGTCTTGAAAGAGTCTGGTGACCGCATAGTTTGCTCTCTTGCTCTCAATCAGAGCGTGTGATCCTCTAGTTGCAAAAAGTCCATTTCCAATGGTTACACTGAGCACGCCACCGAGAACAATCAGTGCCGTGCCAGAAAGAGCCACGGTATAAACCAAAGCTCGGATTTGCAGCGAAGACCGGAATAGGCCTAGAGCCGCTCTGACCATGCGGCCTAAAAACATTTACTCTGGACCAGCCTTGTAACCCCAACCGCGAACGGTGAGCACCAACTTTGGATTCTCTTGATCGTCTTCAATCTTTGAACGTAAGCGCTGAACGTGAACGTTTACCAAACGGGTGTCGGCTTTATATGTATATTCCCAAACTTGCTCCAAGAGCTGTTCTCTGCTGAACACCTCATTTGGATGTGAAGCTAAAGTTTGAAGTAATTTGAATTCAAGTGGGGTCAGGGAAATTTTCTTCTCACCTTTGCGCACCTCATGACTTAGCGTGTCCAGCTCAACCGGCCCAATTTTGACGACTAAGTGTTCTGAAGGTTTACCCTTCAAGGTTCTGAGTCTTGCATTAATTCTGGAAACTAAAACTTCGGTTTTGTATGGCTTGGTGACATAGTCATCAGCTCCAGCTTCAAGCCCTCGGATCATGTCTGAATCATCGGTTCGAGCGGTAAGCATGATGATTGGAATAACTGAGAATTTTCTGATTTCTGTGCAAATCTGAATTCCATTTTTACCCGGTAGCTGTAGGTCCAAAAGAATCAAATCTGGTCGATGCTGCTCCATGGCAGGAATCGCTTGAAGTCCATTGGAGACCGAGCAAACCTCAAAGCCCTTAGCCATAAGGCCCAGCTCAAGGACTTCGCGCATTGCTTCGTCATCTTCAACTATCAAGATTTTTGCCATGTTTGTCACCTCCTAATATCTGTAGTGATCTGGTTTGAACGGGCCATTTGGGTCTACCCCAATGTACCTACTTTGGTCTTTGGATAAGTCAGTTAATTCAACACCTAAAGCCGCCAAGTGCAATCTTGCAACTTTTTCATCCAGATGTTTGGGCAGAATATAGACCCCTACCGGATATTCATCGCGCTTGGTAAACAGCTCAATCTGGGCTAGAACCTGGTTGCTGAACGAGGTGCTCATTACAAAACTTGGGTGACCGGTGGCATTACCCAGGTTCATCAGTCTGCCTTCAGAGAGGATGAGTACCGAATTGCCGTTAGGTAACTGCCATTCGTGAACCTGAGGCTTGACCTCTAGTTTCTTGGCCCCTGGAATCCTACTGATACCATCCATGTCAATCTCATTATCGAAATGACCGATGTTGGCTACCACGGCAAGATGCTTCATCTGCATTAGGTGATCGGCGGTAACGATTCTGGCATTACCTGTTCCAGTGATAACAAAATCAACTGAGCCAACTACCTTATCTAAGGTAGTTACCTGGAATCCATCCATAGCTGCCTGCAGAGCACAAATCGGATCAACTTCACCGATAATCACTCTTGCCCCCTGACCACGCATAGCCTCGGCAGCACCTTTACCGACATCGCCGTAACCAGCAACGAAAACTGTTTTACCGCCGATAAGAATGTCGGTCGCTCTATTTAAACCGTCTGGCAGTGAATGTCTAATTCCATACTTGTTGTCAAACTTTGATTTAGTCACCGAGTCATTTACGTTGATGCCAGGAAATAACAGCGCTCCACGCTTGAACATTTCGTATAGACGCTTAACCCCCGTTGTGGTTTCTTCAGTAACACCATAGATGTCACCAACCAGCTTGCTAAACCGGGTTGGATTTTTAACAAACTCTTGGCGCAGCAATTCTAGAATTACTCGATATTCTTCGTTGTCTTCAACACCAGCTGGTGGCACAGATCCCGCTTGTTCAAACTCGTAACCCTTATGAACTAGCAGAGTCGCATCGCCACCGTCATCAAGAATCATGTTTGGTCCGGTGTATTCGGCACCCTCAGCTAAAGCTTCCGCCGTCCAGTCAAAAATACGTTCGGTGCACCACCAATACTCTTCTAGGCTTTCGCCTTTCCAAGCAAAGACCGAAACACCGGCGGGAAGTTGAATACTTCCATTCGGTCCAACCGCAACCGCGGCAGCTGCCTCGTCTTGGGTGGAGAAAATATTGCATGATGCCCAACGAACTTTAGCGCCTAGGGCTACCAGCGTCTCAATTAATACTGCAGTCTGGATAGTCATATGAAGTGATCCAGCGATTCTTGCTCCACGTAGCGGTTGGCTTGGGCCAAACTCCTCACGAAGGGCCATCAGCCCTGGCATTTCGTTCTCGGCCAATCTCATCTGGTGTCTGCCGTACTCGGCTAGCGAGATATCGGCAACTTTGTATTCGAAGCCAGTTCTGGTTGGAGCAGTCATGGTATCTATTATCGGGCTAAGTTAACTGCAAAAGATACCAAAAAGTTACTTTCGGATTAGGGCTAAAACTTCATCTCGAATGGCTTCCATCACAGCAGAATCCTTGGCTTCCACGTTCAAACGAAGTAACGGCTCGGTGTTTGAAGCCCGAACATTGAACCACCACCAGTTGTCTTGATCTAAACCGGTTACTGTAATGCCGTCGAAATTGTCAAAGTTGGCTCTATCTGCGAAAGCAGCCTGAACCCTGTCCTTCGCTGCCGGAACATCAGTCACCGTGGAGTTGATCTCCCCCGATAGGAAGTATGGGTTGTATTGTTTAGCCATTTCTGAAAGCGGTAGTGTCTGTTGACCTAACTGAGCCAAGACATGCATGGCCGCTAGCATGCCATTGTCAGCACCCCAGAAATCTCTGAAGTAATAGTGAGCTGAGTGCTCTCCACCAAAGATGGCATTGGTTGCAGCCATGCGGTCTTTGATAAGCGAGTGACCTACTTTTGTTCGTTCACCTTTTGCGCCATCAGCTTCGATAACTTCAGCAACAATCTTTGAAGTGATTAGGTTATAGAGCACTGTGATTTCTGCTGATTGGTCTAGCGATCTAACCCTGGCTATTTCACGACGAGCTACCATAGCGGCAACAGCACTAGGTGTTACTGGTTGCCCCTTTTCATCAATCACAAAACAACGATCTGCATCGCCGTCAAAGGCTAAACCCAAATCAGCGTTGTGTAACAATACAGCTTTTTGTAAATCCACCAGATTGCTTGGCTCTAATGGATTAGCTTCGTGATTTGGAAAAGTGCCATCCAACTCGAAATACATATCAACAATTTCAATAGGTAATTGAGCTAAACCAGCAGCAATTCCTAATACGGCTGGAACAGTAAGACCTCCCATGCCGTTGGCTGCGTCAACTACTACCTTCATTGGCTTGACTTGACCTAGGTCTACCAATTCTCTTAGGTAGGCGGCATAATCAGCCAATACGTCTTGCTTGGAAACTTTCCCTTGGTGCTCCAAAGCTGATACACCTTCAGCAAGGTAAACTTTGGCGCGATCCCTAATTGCAGCTAAACCAGTATCTAGAGAAATACCTCGAGCGCCGGCTCTAGAAAACTTAATGCCGTTATAGTTTGCTGGATTATGGCTTGCAGTGAACATAGCCGCTGGGAGGTTTAGGTGACCCGAAGCAAAGTATGACTCGTCGGTGGAGCATAATCCGATAGAGATTACATCTGCACCTCGTTTTGTTGCTCCCCTGGCAAAAGCGTCGGCAAAAATCGGAGAAGAATCACGCATGTCATGCCCAACGACCACCGACTTACCGGTGAGTTCCAACTCATCAACAAAACCAGCAGCTAGAGCTTCAACAACTTCCTCAGTTAGGTCGATGCCGACTAGTCCTCTAACATCGTAGGTTTTTACTATCGCATCCCAATTAACGGTCATCGTGCGCCTTCCCTCAAAGTTCAAGAATACAATGAAGCATGACCGCCAAACGCTCCAGAGATCGGCATGGCCGAGGGGTGAGGCACTCCTTGACCGGAGCGCTGTATAGGACAGGTGGCTCAAGCCAAGACCAGTTCAGGGTGATCGTTGAATCTACAGTCGAATACATCAAAGACAGGTGGCCTGAAGAGCTTGGGAAACTAAAGTATTTAATTTTGGATGCCCCAATCCTTGGAGTTAACTCAACCTATGTCAAAAGGTGGGCAACTCGGCCAGAAAGCATGACTGTTGTTTTATATCGACTCCCGATCACCCGACTGGACCAGGTTGGCTCAGTAGTTGAGGAGAGGGTGCGCATCGAGCACCATGTCTTTGAAGCAGCTGCTGCATTAATCGGCAAGGAACCTTGGGAACTAATTTTCGGTGATGACGAAGATTAGTGAACACTAATTTTTACTTGACCACTGATATTCTTTTCATCCAAAACAGGAATCGCTGAAACCCTGCCCTGAACGTCAATAATCAAATTTGCTCTGATTGGGGAATCGCTTGGAGTTATTCCTATTGCAATGCCTGGGGCAGCCCTAACTACTTCCTCGGATAAGGCATTGACCCTGCGAATTACAGTTGCTGATCCAATTGTCAAACTAACCGAAGTCGGTTTATTACTGGCGTTTACTAAGGACAGCTTGGAAATGCCAGCTTTGGGAACTGCGATGAATCTGGTATCAGTAAATTCAGCTGCAGCGTTGATCCAAGCAAAGTCGGTATAGGAATCACTCAGCACCGAGCTGCGCACCAGACGGATAGCTGACCGCACTGGAACATCGGACTGAAGTACTCCAAAGTAATCGCCATCGTGAAGTCCATTGACATTGAAATCTGAAACTTTTCCAGCTGGAGCAACAAGTTGCAATACAGTGCCAAAGGTCTCCGGTGTTGTTCCTAGAATCTGCAAAGTTATTTTGGCATCTGCCCCACCTGGCACATAAACCCTCAACAGGTTTTGCACATCAGCATAACGGGGTCCCTTTTTTCTAAGTTTGGCCGAGGCTAGACTTCCTCGGACTAGAATTCCTGGGAAATAATTTTCTGTTGCCAGAGTTTCGCTCGGTGAAATGTAATCTGCACCACTTGCCGAAAGCCCGCGAACGGCTTTCTGCTGGATGAATGCAGTTATTGATCCCCCTTGGCTTTGAACATGGACGGCAATAGATTCGGAGTTCAAGACAAAGCTGGCTAAAGGCAGAACCGTGGTTTTGCCCTTTGGCACTGAAATCCCGGTTAGGCCAGCTGAATGAGAATTTCCATTCTCGGTAAATATCTCTAGATCAACTGTGGCATCAACCAATGATGCGTTATTCAAAATCAGCAGGGCTTCCCTGCCAACCTTGGTTGAACCGCCAACTAGCCAGAATTCACTCTGCGGTCTCAGACACGGAGCAGCCAGTAAGCCGCGTATTTGCTTCACAGTGCTCAACTGAATCTGGTTAGCAGTCAGCAGGGTCGAGCCTTGTGCTGTCTTTCCGGTTTGATCTTTTACCCGCAGGGTTTGGCTGTTCCGGATTCCCGAATCAAGATCCTGACGGTTTGCAAAACCCGTCACCTGCCGCAGGCCAAACAAACTCAAAGTTGTATTGTTAGCGCCTGAATAAGAAATTGATGCTGTGGCTTTACCACTTCTTCCAAAGCCAGTTACAGAAGTGCCATTCTTTCCACCGGCTAGCAGGGCAGGTCCATTGCAATTCAACTGCAGATCTTTAGCACTAACTTGGTAAGTTGAACTCGATGCCCCGGTTGTCTGGAAAGTGGGCATCAGGTTTGTCGCAAAAACTAGCCCGGTTCCGATCAGGGCTACCAGCAACAACCTGGCAAAACGAATAACCATCATTGCTCCGGCTCCGGTTCGGCAAGCTCATTGCTGACCCGCTGCTTTCTTCCTCTTGCCGTTGGAAGAGCAAGCAGGATAAATCCGACTAGAACCGCGGATTGAATTCCCTTGGTAACCGACCAAAGATCCCCTCCAGCCGAGGTAGCTTCGTTGGCTAACTTAACTCGCCATAATTGCCCAAATTCGGTGATGCCGACCTGATCTAGTTCGGCTGCGGTATTCAGGGCAATCTGGATTTCCCCGTTAGCACTGGATTTTGGAACCAATACATAGCCAATCTCGGACTGCTCCAGTGATTTGGCCAAGGACTTGCCGTTTGCCGAAACTAGGTTGGCTACCAAGGTTGCTAACTCCTGCTTGCCAGGATAGTCAGCAGAGGTATTTGCTGGGCTTAGCCGATAGGCGGTAGAAATCTTGTCTAACTTAATCCCAGTTGGATTTATGATTTCAGCCCTAAACGACTGACTGTCCCCGTTATCTGAGGAACTTATTACCAACATTCGATACTGATGATCAGATTGGGCGCTAGCGGTGAAGATTGCTGGCAGGTTCCTACTTTCACCAAAACTAATCAGTGTAGGTTGTGAGGCAAAGCCATAAATCAGCGGGCAAACCACTGCCACAAAAATAGTCGTGAGCCAAATTCTTCTGAAGCCAACCCTAAGAAGTGCATCTAGCCAAATGGCAATAGCCAGCAATAGGCAAAGACTAACCATCATGGCACTTGGTGCCGGGCTGTCATAGACCCAATCAGCTTGCTTCAGGAAAATTGAACCGATACCACCAGAAGTAAATTTCAGGTTGGACACCAGCAGGATGTTTGCCGCTGCAACTAACGCTAAAAGCCAGAGACCAAATATAGGACTCTGTCTCGAAAGCAAACTCAATAAAGCCAAACCAATAAAACCTAAAACAAACCAGCCGAGCGATTTATCTTGACCCAGTATTGATGTCACAAAATCCGGCTGACCAGTTGAAAAACTAATCGTTGGGTCAGCAAGAACTCCAAGTGGGTTTCTAAGCGTCAAAACGTGGAATAAGAAATATGGCGTGCAGATAACCAGTGTCGGCAGTCCAACAAGGAGCGCTGTCACCAAACGCTTTCTCATAAAGAATAAGAAACAAACAAAAATCACGAGCAGGACCAGCAACGAATTTGGCGCTGCCGCTGTGGCGACCATTAGCAGAATTGCGGCAGCGGCAATCCAGGACCAGCCCTGTTCAGTGGATCGAACTGATGAGCTAATTCCAACTCGAGTTGATCTACTCAGGCAGAACAAGAGCCAGGGTAAAACTATGAAGAAAACTACTGCCGGATAATTTCCTTGGCTTTGAGCAAGATTGAAGGAAGGCCAAAAGACATAGAGCAGAGCCAAAACAATTCTTAATGAATTTCTCTGGGTTGCCAGGGAAATGGCTCGCCAAGCACCGAAGAAAGCAATTGCCTTAGCTAACAGCAGCAGATAAGAAAGCGCTAGGTTTGGCGACCAGAAAGTTAGCGAACCAATTATCAGTAGCACCCAGTTAAACGGATCGCTAGGAGCTGCCAGTCCTAGACCAATGTGTTGGTAACTAGCTCCGGTGTTAGCAAAAAGTTGCAACCAGCTGTCACTAAGCGGCAATGTGAATCCACCGATAACGGCCTGCCCAATTGGAAAGTAATTGATTGAAATAGCGACCAACCCGAGCATTACCCACAGCCCACCACCGGAAGCGAAGCTCAAAACCGATTTGCTATCGGCAGCGGAATCAAAACTTGTTAGATTGCTCTTCTGCTCGGCAAGTTCTAAAGCGAGTCTGGATCTGGTCCTAACCGCCTCGGCACTGGCAAATAGCGCACCCAGCGTTTTGGCAGAAAAACCATGGCGATCTCGAACTCGCGCCCTAAAAGTAAAAAACGCCCAGAAGTTAGCCCGCAACGACAACCAGATTCGATCCGGCCGTTTGACCAACATCAACCAAAAAACCTGAAACACCGAGTAGAGCGGCAGACTGAGCCAATACAAAAAGGCAAACACTATTGGCAGTTGTGAAATTCTCAGGTGATTTGTGGCCCTCGCCAAAGCAAGTTTGCTCGACCCTTTGAGCCAACGGCGAGATCTTTTGTTGTGAATTGAAAGTTCTGCGTGAGCCACCCTGGAAGTTGGAACCACCACTACTCGATAGCCAGCATGATGAGCCCGAATTCCAAACTCAATGTCTTGAGCTAAATAAGGTGCAGCTAACGAGAAACCCCCTAGGTCTGCCCAGAGGTTGGCTCTGACCAACATGGAGTTTGTGCTGACTGCCAAAACGTCACTCATTGAGTCGTGTTGCTTTTGATCGAATTCGTCATTGACTAGCGAGAATGGTCGATAGCTCTTGGTCAAAGTCAGGCCCTGTTGAACTATCAATTTTGCATTATCAACGGCAACTTGCTTTGACGCTGCTATTCCGACTAAAGGTGACAACTCTAGAGTTCGAGCAAGTTCGGCTAAAGCGTGAGCTTCTGGAATGCTATCGTCATGCAGTAACCAGATAGCAATCTCATCGATGTTTTCATAGCCGGTCAAAACTTGTTTGATACCGGTTGCGGCTAATTCGGCAAAATTCGCCTGCTCATCAATAAATACAACTGCATGCTTTGAGGATCGTTTTGTAAAATCTTCGAGAACTTTTTTTACTTCATCATCATCGGAAGTATCAACAACTAAAACTCGATCAGATTGAAATGTTTGCTTTTCAACTGCTCGAAGGCAGCTATTTAGAAAATTGGGTTGGTCGTTAGAGATTACGACCGTCACCACACGCAAACTCATGCTGTGGCCTTACTCGAGACTAAGCGCGACGCTTTAGCTTGCGACGTTCGCGCTCGCTTAGGCCACCCCAGATGCCAAAGCGTTCGTCGTTGGCTAGAGCGTAATCCAAGCACTGCTGGCGAACATCACAACCATTGCAAATCTTTTTAGCATCTCTGGTAGAACCTCCTTTTTCGGGAAAGAAGGCCTCAGGGTCCGTTTGCGAACAGATTGCATCTCGTTGCCAGGCTAGAGGGTTGGTGTCTGAATTCGGGTCCACTCCGATAAGACGCTTGATGATTGGGTCAATAAACCAGTCGTCGGCCGCTTTCGGACGATCATCGTCGTTCAGACTCATTAAATTATTCCTCTCGAAAACCGCAAGAAACCAATAGCGGATTGCACTGTTGTAATTACACCAATGTGAGACCCGTCATGTCAAGTTGACAAGCCCAATAATCCAAAGTGTTATCAAGGTTTAATATGCGTTTTTGGGCCAAAACTCCTGTTTTCACCTAATAAATCAGCAGTACTCTTAGATGATATGAAGATTCTCGTGACCGGTGGAGCCGGCTATATCGGGTCTCACATTGTTAGGGCCCTCCAAGCCTCTGGACACCAGGCAGTCATTGTGGATGATCTAAGCTTCGGACTCAAAAGTCGTATCGGTGAGACCAAACTAATTGAACTAGATTTAGCCTCCCCCGAGGCAACGACAGAGCTTGTAGAGATTTTTCAGGATCATGAAATTGACGGAGTTATCCACTTAGCAGCGAGAAAAAGTGTTGCCGAATCGGTGGCCAGACCTGACTATTACCAAGAGCAAAATGTTGGTTCAGTGATTAACTTGCTATCAGCAATGAAACAAGCAGAAGTAACCAGGATGGTTTTCTCATCCAGTGCCGCTGTTTATGGATCTCCCGAGGTCCCCTCAGTCGATGAGGATTATCCTTGCGAACCAATCAACCCATATGGTCAAACCAAACTGATGGGTGAAGAACTAATCCTAAATGCCACAAAAGACTGGGGCCTGCGAGCAGTCGCCCTTCGATACTTCAATGTTGCTGGCGCTGGCTTTGATGATCTCGGTGATTCTTCGGTAGCAAACCTCATTCCGATTGCCTTGAACGCAGTGAGGGAAAATAAACCTGTTCAAGTCTTTGGCAGCGACTGGCCAACCGTTGATGGAAGTTGCGTCAGAGATTACATCCATGTCGCTGATCTTGCCGATGCTCACATCGCCTCATTGGATTACTTGGATTCGGATAGCAGAAACCACTATGTCTTCAATGTTGGAACGGGCAGTGGATCTTCAGTTCTCCAGGTAATTCAAACTCTGAGCGAAGTTATGAACCAAGAAGTTCTATTTGAATTGACAGACCGCAGACCAGGCGACCCAGCTGCCCTTTCAGCCAAAGTAGACAGAATCAACCAAGAACTTGGCTGGCGAAGCAAATACGATTTGAAAGAAATTATTGCTAGCGCGCACCGAGCTAGTTTGAACTAATTGCCAGATACGCCTCACCGGAACCGGTCAAACTAAAAGTTTTGGCATCCGCAGACAGGTAGACGGCCTCACCCAGGTTTATTACTTCTCGTTCTGCTTGGCTAGTTGAAATTGCGATTGAACCACCAACACAGAGCACAATGGCATCGCCAGGTAAATTCAAATCAATCAGTAGGTTAGTTGAACTAACCACTGCTCGATAAAAAGTGAACTCCGCTGCTGGGCTGGCAAACTGCTCCAATCCTTTGGCTAATTCCCTCGTTTGGCAAAGTTGGACTGAAGTGTCCTCAAACACCAAGACTCGTTCCAACTCATCGACATCGATGTGTTTAGGGGTTAAACCGCCCCGCAAAACATTGTCGCTGGCTAACATCACCTCTACGCCGAGTCCAGAGAGATAGGCATGTGGCATACCTGCCGGAACAAAGATGGCTTCCCCGCGGGAAATAATCTGATGATTAAGAACAAGTGCGGAGGCAATACCTCGGTCGTGACCGTGATGATTGGCCAGGTGGGAAACTAAGTCGACCAGATTAGGCGACTGGGTAGCCAAATCAACAAATTCTGCAATAAAGGCTTCGGAGATTTCGGGAGATCGCAAGCTGTCAAGGAATACCCGGCGAATTCCTTGTTCCTCGCTCAGCCACTGAAGCCAACGATTTAGCACTTCCTTGGTTTGATGACTCGGACCCAAGTCAATTAACTCTTCAATTTTTTCAGTAATAATTCTTGGGTCACTAAAACCCACCAGTGCTTCGAAACTAGGGCTCAGAGCAACTATCATTTCCGGTTTAGCTCGATCATCCTTATAGTTTCGATGGCCAGCGGTAAGCGGAATACCAGCTTGCTCTTCTAAGGCAAAACCTAGTTTGGCCTGTTCTGGATTGGGATGAGCTTGAATGGAAAGCGGTGCTTCGGCAGCTAAAATCTTCAGAAGAAATGGAAGTCGTTTACCGATTAGTTCGTAAAGCGAACCTTCATTCGCTTCTACCTTGGTCGGTGAACCATCATGAGTGCCAAACCAAATCTCTGCCATGGGCTGACCCGTTGCTGGAACTCCAAAATAATCACTAATCAGGGACTTGGATCCCCAGGAGTAATCAAGGGCTTGGTTGGTTAGCTTTACTAGCACCTTACTAGCCTAGTAATCACCTCTACCGGATGGCAGAGTTTTGTCTAGACTTGAAAAACTAATGAAAAATAGGGAAAAAACTCAGCAGGTCCTGACCAAAATAACTGGTTACATGGCGCTGCTTACCCTAATTCTCGGAGACTACCTATTCGCCAATAACTTTGTGAGTCTAACTCCAAGCTGGATTGCGTGGCTGGCCTTAGCGCTACTTACGGTAATCTCGGCTGGCTACCTGCTGTTCCAAACAGACTGGAAGAGAGTTTTCAAGCAGATACCAATAGAACTTATTTTGTTGCTGGCTCTGATGATTGGCGGTGCAGCTTGGTCTGCCTACCCGTCAACCACAGCGATCAGTTTTGCAATACAAGTCGGGGTGACCACACTTGCCTTATTCTTTGTTGCCTCATTTAGCTGGCGACAAATTATAGAAATCTTTTCGACAGCACTTAGGGTTATCATCTTCAGTTCGATCTTGATAGACCTTGCTGCTTCGGTGGCTAAAGAATATATAGGTAACTTTTTGCCAGCGTCAATGCCAGAACTTCACCAAGCGTTGAACAGCCACTCCCATTTATTCGATGGTGGTCGAGCTGTTGGGATATTGGGAAATGCCAATTACACCGCTGCCTGGGCTGTCATCGGTGTGATTACTTTTGCTATTGAAATTGTTATTCAAAGACCGCGGCGAATGCTTTCATTAATCTCGCTAAGTGCTTCGCTCGCCATCTTTGCAGGTACTAAGTCAGCAGGAATGATTTTTGCAACAGTTGCAGTGGTGTTGGCAGCTATAGTTTCCCTGCTCGCCGAAGGCAAAGATCGACAAACCAGACATATTTACTACCGAGCTGCTTGGACTGTTGCAGGGATAGCAGGTTTCTTAGTTCTGGTGTTTCGCGGTTCAGTTTTCGAGTTTCTTGGAAAGAGCCCGGACATGACCCACCGAAGCTATATCTGGCGAAAAGTCTTTACTTTTATTTCCCAACGACCGTTGGAAGGTTGGGGTTTTTCTGGAGTATGGGATCCGAATACCAAACCTTTTGGGAATCTGATCGTCATTAACGGGACAAGATACTTTCAAGCCCACAATACCTACCTGGATCTCTGGCTCCAGCTTGGACTAGTTGGACTCGGTTTGTTTCTTATCTTGATTGTTCGAACTTTCATCAAAACCTGGCGACTTGGAGTTCACCACAGCAACGCACTTTACCTGTGGCCGCTATTGCTATTGATTACCCAGTTAGTCAGAGGGATAACTGAATCAAGATTGCTCATCCAGTCCGCCATGTTCATGCTGATTTTATTTGCGGTAAAAAGCTATGACCCCGAAGATCTGTTAGAAGTAAAACTCAATACTACAAAAATGAATCAGCTGGAAAAATTGAGGCTGCGCAAGGCTAAATCAAGGTAACTTGAGTACTTGTCCTATTCGAATCCGGTCAGCATTCACGATCCCATTTAGATTCATCAGCGCGGCAACTGTCGTCCCAAATTTTGCTGCAATCGCACTCAGGGAATCGCCGAAGACAATCGTGTATGTCTTCGGGTTCGGAGTTGGCTTTGGTGAAGGAGTTGGCTTAACCCCACCACCCAAATCAATCTGATCACCGATAGATAAATTGTCAATAAAACTCTGGTCAACCCAAATCAAAGGTGGTTCAGAGACGTTATCTTTCTTGTAATCAGCGAGGGTCTTGAAAGGTAAGGCTTTTGATTTAGAAATCTTATAAGCCTGGAATCTGGTCTTACCTGTCTTCTGGTCT
>Ga0214923_10000685_pt1 | contig 50314 bp, 45 predicted proteins | sample LL1510_MetaG_FD_177993 | JGI IMG/M metagenome (GOLD analysis project Ga0214923, IMG submission 177993) | Freshwater microbial communities from Lake Lanier, Atlanta, Georgia, United States - LL-1510 | ecosystem: Environmental > Aquatic > Freshwater > Lake | place: USA: Georgia | collected...
ATACCTATTCCATAAAATTCTAATAGTTTTGTTAAACCATAAACTAACATTATTGATAATCCTAATGTTGTTATTATTGAACTTGCTGACATTATATAATTATTACAGAAATTAATAATTATATTATATTTTAATTATGCTATCATATACTCTTTTTTCTTTTCTTCTGTAAAATTTTCATCTAATAATTTTTTATTCAATTTATGATATGATAAAGAAACAAAACTTTCATAATTTTTAACTAGTATATCTGGTTTTATTTCATGTTCCCCATAATAACAGATAATAATACATGGCTCTGGATATAAACTTTCTATTATTTCATCGCTTATTTCAAACTCTCTTCCTGTTTCCAAATATATCTTTCCTTCTACAAATAAAGCATATCTATTTATACATCCTGCGTTATATTTACTACTACCATTGTCTACTATTACTCTATCACCTATCTTATTTGAATTTCCAACTTTTAACCAACCGCCGTCTTTTACCGCATCAGAGAATGATCTATAAAAAAAGTAATATTCACCACAAGAATTATATACCTTTTTCTTTGTATTACCAAAAATTGATTGAAATTCTGCTTTCTTAATTTCACTTCCTGTATAAACAGCATCAGGTATTATATAAGTTTCATTGGTCTTATTATTAACTAATAAACCTAAATAAGGAATTTCCGTAAAATGATGTGTAACCTCGCTATCTATGTCTATATTACACACTTTTTTAGTATTTATTATTTCACTTGGTAATACAAACCAACATGTTGTTTGTCTCATAAAATTTAATCCATAAATATCTATTCCTGTTATATTTACTAACGCATATGGAGTACAATAATTCGCTATATAAATTATTCCTTTAAACATATCTTCTGTTACTTTATTATAGTCACAGCTAAGAATATCTAATCCTGTTCTTACTTTTTGTAACACCAAATCTTTAATATCAGTATCTGGATGACTCGCTAATACACATGGAAATGTTAGTTGCTCTTTTACAATATTATTACAAAATGGAATTTTTTCCATCATAAATTGTAAAAAGGGATATTTGTGTTGGATTTCTATATGATAACATAATATAGCTATAACACATATACCTTTATCATTTACTAAGTTATTAAAAGTCAAATTTCTATTTGATTTTTCTTCTAACAAATATTTATAATTCATTATTTAACAAACATATTTATTGTTTAAATTATTTTTATCTAATTCTATTTGTCTATTTTTCTTTTTATTTCATCTTTCACTACTTCAACTCTATTATCCAATACCTTTTTTGTTATTTCCTTTGCTAACTCAGGTTGGTCTTTATAATACTCTTCTAATTGAGATAACAAAAATTTACCCGATATAGTTCTACGAGTTTTCTTTTGTTTATATATCAATGCTCCGCCATTAATATCAAAACAATCTATTGAATTAATTTTCATTACGTTAACTAGGCTTTCAGTTAACTCTTTTTTTTTATTCGTTTTTTCTTTTACTTCAGCCTTTAACTTTGTTATTTCATTATCCATTTTAATCCATTCCTTTATGTTAAGTATTAGTTCGTCTTTTGTGCTAACCTTTGGGTTTGTTTGAACTATTTGTTCTTGTTCTAAAATCTCCATTATTTTATAATAGTTTAATTATTTTAAATATGTTTTAATTAATATAGTTATCAACTTTTAGCTCATTATCTTTTAGTGAATGACATTTACATAGACTATTAGTTTCTATCTTTTTATATTCACATGCTTTACCTTTATTTGGGCTGATTTCTGTTATCTGACACAAATCGGCTTCATTTTCACTATCTTAATAACTCCTTAGTAATATATCCTTCTATTTTGACATTTATATATTATTTTTACCGAATATCTTTAAATTTATTTTGTATATTTAGTTATATTATGTCACCGAGCTATTGGGGTCCCAGCACTTGGATATTTATGCATACTTTAGCGGCTAAAGTAAAAGAAAACAGTTTTCCTGTCATTGGTCCTAGTTTAATTCTTGTTTTAATACAAATTTGTAATAATTTACCTTGTCCAGAATGTTCACAACATGCTAAACAATTTTGGGCTAAGGTTAAAATTGTTAATATTAAAACAAAAGATGATCTTATTAATCTGCTTTTTGTATTTCATAATATGGTTAATAAAAGAAAACAATTAACACTTTTTAATTATAATAATCTTTCATATTATAAAACTAGAAATGTTGTTCAAACATATAATACCTTTTCACGAAATTTTAATACTCGTGGAAATATGAGTTTAATTAATGAATCTTTTCGTAGAAATATGATGCTTTCTTCTTTGAAAACATGGCTAATGAAAAATTTAAATCATTTTGATTTGTAAGTTAGTTTATAGAAGAACCAACTAATGTTCCATCTTTATAAACTGAGCATCTAAATTGTTGTTTAGAAGGCATTGAACATACTTCTTTGTTAGTATTCACTTCATTTATATATAAATAACTCTTCAAAGTTGAACCATACATTATTAAACCAGATATAACTCCTCCTAAAAATAAACCGCTTAATATATTACCTATTACAAGACTTGAAAAAAATCCAGGAATACATGCTAATGAATTTTTAATAAATAAATCTAATGCTATATAAGCTATAAAAAATGCTAGAACACCATAATTAATTGCATTAATGTTATTTTGTTTTGATACCATTATCATAGGAGTTATAAAATACATCATTGTAAAAGTAAGTATATATGTACTATATGTAACATCTTTTGGAATAAACAATTCATTTAAGCCTATTAAACATTTTTGTGGAATTTCCATCGTTGGCTCTTTACTTGAAGATAATCCTTTAAAAACTATTATTCTAACAAATGTTATTATAAATATCCATACAAAGAATACCATTGATTTTTCAATAGTTGCTGTAAACATTGAAAAAACAACTATACTAACACAAATAATAATTGGAGAATAAAATGACAATGAATTAAATATGTCCATTGTATTATCAAAAAGGGCATTTTGTAATCCGTTTACGACTGGCATATACTAATTTATTATATTAATTTTTTTGGAAAACTTCGTAAATAATATTATTCAAACACTAATACAAATACCTCCTCTATTGTTTCAACAGCATTAAATTTTATACTATTTGTTAGTTCATTATCCTTATACTTCTCCATAAAACTATCATAATCTTTTTGGTTTTCTTTTGGATATATAAATTCTGTTACTCCTGCCTTTATACCTCCCAAAAATTTTAAATCCAACCCACCTATCTCTGTCACTTTTCCATCAAGTGTTATTTCTCCTGTTATTGCTATATTGTATTTAATTTTTTTATTATTTAATAAACTATATATGCTTGTTGTTATTGCTGTTCCTGCGCTTGGACCATCTTTTGGAGTTGCTCCTTCTGGACAATGTATATGTATACCATTTAAACTATAATTTTGTTCATTCCATATTTGTTCTCTTCTAACAATTGAAGTTAAATTCCATGCTAATGTTAAAGCCACATTCATTGATTCTTTCATAACATCTCCTTGCATACCTGTCAAGTGTAAATGTAAGAATTTTTCACTTGGTCGCCAATTTGCTTGAATAGGAATTACTCCTCCTTTACCCTGAGCATTTGCCCATAAACCATTAATTATACCTACCTTATTTTCACTATGAATTTTCTTATGCTTTATTTCCTGTTCATCCTTAAAATACTTATTTTTTATATCTTCTATAGTTATATTTATAGGAATCTCGTATTGAGTGTCAAAATTCTTTAAAATATCTAAATTTATTTCACTTACTATTTCAAATAATATTTCTTTTAATTTTCTTACACCAGGTTCCAAAGTATATTCATCTATTATAAACTTTAATACATCATTTGAAAAAATTATCATATCTTGTAAACCCATTTTATCATATACTTCAGGTAAAATATGGGTATTAGAGATTACTAATTTTTCATCTAATGTTAAACTTTTAAATTTAACCCGATGAACTCTATCTAACATAATTTTATCTATAGCATCTACATCATTATAAGACAAAATAAATAATGCTTTTGATAAATCTAAATCTATACCTGAAAAATATTTGTCTTGAAAACAATCATTTTGAGCCGGGTCTAACAAATGAGTTAATACACCTATAATTTCTTTACCAAGTTCAGTTTTAGATATTTTATCTATTTCATCAATAAAAATTATGGGATTCATACATTTTTTATCAATTAAAATTTGAACAATAGACCCCCATGTTGAACCCACATAAGTATAATTGTGTCCATGTAAACTTGAACCATTTGCATCACCCCCCATTTGAATCATCGCAAAAGGTCTTGATATACCGTTAGCATCTTTCAAACAGTCAGCTAATCCTTTTTTTGCTAATGTAGTTTTACCAACACCTGCTGGACCTTCAAAACCAAAACAGTATCCATCTTGTTTTCCATTGATCCATTGACCTATTATTCTTTCAATTTGTTTTTTTGCTTTATCATGTCCATAAACAGCTTTATCTAAAGTATATTTAACATTTTTCATGTAACTGTTTATTTCTCCATATTTTGACTCTATTTCTTTTGTATAAACTAACAAATCAATATTAACTTTTGACATAATATTTTTTTCATTTTTAATATCAAATAAATCCATCAACATGTTTGTGTCATCTTTATTATTTTGAACAAATTCATATATATCATTCTTTCTCTCGCACATATTTCTATTGTTAACTTTTAGTTTTTTATGCAATAAGTTATTGTGTAAAATTAATCTATTTATCTTTATTACAATTATTTTCAATTCACCACAAGATAAATTCTCTAATTTATTATTAATTTCCTCCATAATATTTATTTCCTTTTCTAAGCTATTTTTTATTGATTTTAACGCAGTTAAAATTTCTAAACTTGTATAATTATCTTTTATTTGTATATTTACAAGTTTACAAGATTTATTTATCTTAATCATATTTGTAAATTGTAATTTTATTTCTGACATTATATTTAGCACCGGTTCTCTTCTATAAATATTAAATGGTATTTTTAATAACCCATCTAAATATTGTCTAGCTTTAGAACCTGTATCTTCTGATTTTGCTTTTATTTCTTTTAGTTTTTGCATTGCTTTTTCTTTTACAGAATCTGAAACCTTTAATAAACATATTTGTTGCTCTAATGGAATCTTTTGTATATTAAAATTTGATAAATCATTTGTGTATTGAACTGTGCTTTTTATAGCATCTTTAAAATATTGTTTTATTGACCAAGGAAAGCTATCAAATAATATTGTTTGTTCTTGTGTATCAATATTACCATTTGTGTCATTTGACAAAAGATCATACAATAAATATGCCAAATATTGATTATCATATTTATCTATTTTAACTAATAACTGAATGATAATACTTCGTTTTATATATAATTCTGAACTAATAAAATCTCTTACTACCTGTGTTATTGTTTTTTGTCTTAATGTATTCAAATTACTCAAGTATCCAGCATATTTTGAATAAATTTCATGTGGTTCTGAAATTAAATAGTCTTTTAAATTTAGTGATTGAATAAAACGACTAAAAGTATCACCTTGAAATTCTGAGCTTTGTGGAGAATTTTCCTTAATAGCTTGATATTTTAAATTCACATATTTATTATTCAAAAAGTCAATTATTATATCATCGACTGTGCCTGTTATTATTAGACTTTTATTATGTTGTGGATCATGAATTATTAATTGAATACCATATACTTTTAAATGAAATGATTTTATTTTTATACTTATGTCAGAACTATCTAAATTTTTGGATTTTTCATTTAATGAATAATCATTTAACTTGGATTGTTTTTCATTATCACTTTTTTTTGTTCCAACTAATTTATAACATGTCGGATGAAAATATTTTTTTAATAACTCAAATTTATGTTTATCTATGTCTGAAATTGCGTATGTGCTTACTGAATTATTTCCAAAACAAATCCATAGTAGATCCTCAAAAGAATCTGTACCAAACAACTTAAATAAACTTGATAATTCATTATTAACAACCTGAAGAATATTAATAATATTGTCTGTGTTACCTTTTATACTACTAACATCATTTATATCTTTTATCCTTTTACTGAGTTCAAAGAGTGTATTAATACAGCTATTTACCTCACTAACTCCAATAATATCCAAAATTTTATTCTTTTGAACATGTAATATTGTTTTTTGAATAACATCATGAAAAAATAAGAGTTTCTTTTCAATTAATACTACAATTTCTGGAGTAGTTTTCTTTACTGGATTTCTTTTAAAATTTATATTTTTATCACACATTATTATATATATTATATAATTATATCTTTTACTAAAGATAATTAAAATTTTTGTCTCTTACCACTAAACCAATTAATTAATTATATTATTAAATATATTAAATACAGTATTACATAGCATAGTAATACAAATGGGAATTCCAAGTTATTTTTCATATATAGTTAAAAATCATTCATCTATTATTAAAAAATATGTGAAGGATGTTCTAAATGTTGATAATCTTTATTTAGATTGTAATTCTATTATTTATGATGCTTACAGTAAAATGGAGTTTGATAAACTTACCGAAAATGTAACTATTAGCATTATAAGACGCGTTATCTTAAAAATTGAAGAATATATTACTGTTATTAAACCATCTAAAACAGTTATTATTGCTTTTGATGGAGTAGCTCCTGTAGCTAAATTGGAGCAACAACGCTCTCGACGGTATAAGTCTTGGTATCAGAATGAAATTTCTCGTCAAATTTTTAAAAAAGAAAAAAAAGACCCATGGAATACTACTGCTATTACACCTGGAACCAAATTTATGGCCGAATTAAATAATACGGTATTCAAACATTTTACTAAACAAGTTTCTAATAATTTAAACGTTAATAATATTATTATTTCGGGTTCAGATAAAATTGGAGAAGGAGAGCATAAATTATTCTCCTATATTCGTTCATATCCAGAAAAACATTCTGAACAAACTACAGTAATATATGGTTTAGATGCTGATCTTATTATGCTCTCAATTATTCACTTACCGGTTTGTCCTAAATTATATTTATTTAGAGAAACGCCACATTTTATTCAATCCATTGATGCTTCATTAGAGCCGGAGGCTAATTATTTTTTAGATATTCCTGAATTTGCTATAGCAGTAACAAAATATATGAATAATGACAAAGAATTAACAACACAACAACAAAAAAATAAGGTTTATGATTATATTTTTCTTTGTTTCTTTTTAGGTAACGACTTTTTACCACATTTTCCAGCTGTTAATATTAGAACAGGTGGAGTTAATAAAATGATTAATGCCTATAAGGCAACTATTGGCGAAACTAATTTAAATCTTACAGATGGAAAAACTATTTTTTGGGAAAATGTAAGAAAAGTTGTTCAGCAGCTAGCTAACCAAGAAGAAGAATTTATAATTAAAGAACATTTAGAACGTAATAAAAAGGAAAGATATAGGGGTCCTGATACAACTCCTCAAGAAAAATTCAAAAATTTTGAATTAACTCCTCTATATGAACGTGATATGGAGATATTTATAAATCCAGTTAAACCACATTGGCAATCTAGATATTATCGTGGTTTATTTGGTATTAAATTTGACCCTAATAATTCTAAAAAGGAAGACATTGCTATTAATTTTTTACAAGGTCTTGAATGGACTATGAAATATTATACAAGTGGTTGTCCAGATTGGCGTTGGCGTTATAGATATAATTATCCGCCTTTACTTCAAGATCTTATCAAATTTATTCCCTTATTTAATACAACATTTGTTCCAGAGAAGTCTCAAAATCCTGTATCTGAGATTGTTCAACTTTGTTATGTTTTGCCCCGTTCTTCTTTAAATTTGTTGCCAAGTAAATTATATTTTGAACTAATAAAAAAATATGATCATTGGTATAAAAGTGATTGTGATTTTGTTTGGGCATATTGCAGCTATTTCTGGGAATCTCATGTAGAAATGAATGAGATAGATATTGATGAATTAGAAAAATTTATTGTAGTTCATAGGCATCTTTTGGTTTAAAATATGCTCTAAATTATTGTTTATAATTTATTACCATAAATGGTTTCAATTTTGTTGCTTAAAAATTGGCGAAATTTTTAAGTAATAAAAATTTTTCAAAAAGTATTTTCGGTTTTCAATTTTGGACATTTTTAAAATGTCCATTTTTGAAAAATCAAAAAAAGTTTTAAAAAAGACCCTCAAAGACGAGAGTTCTGACGAAAATGCTCTAAATTTCAAAAAAAGGTGTTAAAATCGTGTTACGATAATTTTTTTTATATTTTTTAAAAAACTATTTAGGAACTTTTTTATTATCCAAATATAGTATACAAATGATATCAAAAAAAGTTCCAAAAATATACGAATGTAAAAAATGTGACTATAAAACGTCACGTGAAAGTCAATGGTTGCGACATTTAGCAACTGGTAAACACAATGTGGATAATTTGGATATAAATAAAGTTCCGAACATGTTTAAATGTGAATGTGGTAAGACATATTCATATAAACCTGGACTTTATAAGCATAAGAAAAAGTGCGATTGGAACCAAAAATTAAGTAGTGAAGAGATATTTATGAAACTTTTGAAAGATAACCAAGAATTTAAGCAAATGATTATTGAACAAAACTCTAAAATTATGGATTTAGCATCTATTAAGAATACAACCATTATTAATAATACAACTACTAACAACAGTAACAGTAATAATAATTTTAATTTACAAATGTTTTTAAATGTTCAATGTAAAGATGCCTTAAATATATCTGAATTTGTTGATTCTTTACAGCCAAAAATTGAAGACCTTGAAACTACTGGAAGATTAGGTTATGTTGAGGGTATTTCAAAGATTTTCTTAAATGGTCTACAAGGATTAGACATTAATAAACGACCAATACATTGCTCTGATCAAAAGAGAGAAACTATTTATATCAAAGATAATAATGTATGGGAAAAAGAAGGTGAAAATAGAGACAAATTAAAATTGGCTATAAAAACAGTGGCTTCAAAAAATATTAAGCAAATTCCTATATGGCAAAAAGAAAATCCAGATTGTTTTGATTCCTCTTCCAAGAAGAATGACCAATATTTACGTATTGTATCAAATGCCATGAATGGATTAACTCCGGAAGAAACACAAAAAAATTATGATAAAATAATTTCAAAATTAGCAAAGGAAGTAATTATACAAAAAGAATACACCCCCTTTTAGTGGAAATAAACGAAAAAGAACACCAGAAGAAGAAAATGCGTCTTTAAAATAATTTAATTATAAATTAATTTAAAGAGCTTTAAGTTGTTTTATCAGAAAATAATATATTTATGTCGTCTTGTTGGGCGCAATCTTTTATGTTTTGTTTGACGTCTTTTACCATGTTTTAGTTTTCTCGTTTTACGCTTCTTATTTTTACGTGTTTTTTTATGTTTTTTAACCCTGCCACCATATAATCTATCAGGTTCATATTCTTCTCCTTCTTCTTTCCCTTGTTCAAATCTATTATAATTCTCTATACCATAACGTCCATAAAACGATTGAATCATCTGATTACGACTAGGAATAACTGTAAGATTTGTTGATTGGAAATGCGAATTTCCAGGAACCGGTGGCGTATCTTCTAATTGTTTTACAGCCTTTTTAAACAAAACTGTTATAAAACCTGCCTTTATAGATAAAAAAAGTAACGCAGGAATACTTATTATCATACCAAATTTAGCAATTGCCCATGCTAATGATGTTAAACCTGCCATTCCTTTATCAGCTAGTATTTCTCCATTTTCTAATAAATTAGTTCCTACTTCTGTTGTAGAATTAACTAAATTATTTATTACTCCCGTTCCCATTTTTAGAGCTCCACCAGTATTTACAGAAAACCATTCATTCATAACTTGCCATTCAGCTTTAGTAAGATTTGTTAGTTCTCTGTTTTGTAATAATTCTTGAACCCGAGTTCTCATTTCTTTATCGTGTTTTTCCATTTTTTCTTTTAATACAAACATAGTGGCCTCTTTTTCTCTTGTTAGTTTAAGCACGTTTTCTCTTTCTGTAATAGGAAATTGAGATAAAGCAGCAATTGTTTGATTTTTTATTCCTATCCACATAGATGCTATATTTTCAAAAAATATCTTATAATCTGTTTCAGAATCGCTATCTAATAATGATTTAGTTAATCCAGTATCATAATTTGTTAAAATCTCAATAATTAATTGAGATTTTTCAAGCAAACTCTTCATATTCAATCGTCTTTCATCACTCGGAATATCAGTAATTACTTCACCATTTTCTATATGTTGAATTCCTTGTATAACAGTAGAATAATATGATACTACATTTTGTGCTAAAACTTTCAAATGAGTTCTAGATCTAACAGGATCCTTTATATATAATAAACCATCCGTTTCATTAAAAACATAAGTAGGTCTTTTAATTTGACAAATAGCTGTTAAATAAATACGAAGATTTGTTACTTCTAATGCTTTCATTGCTTCTTTTCCAAGTGTTTGTAAAACTTCACTTGCAATAGTTTGAAATGCCTCTAGATTTATTTCCTCACTTAATTCTGTAATTGCATTATTAACTGCTTCATCAATATTATCATATACTTCAATTAATTGTTCTGTATTAGGACGTTGTGTTGTTACAACATCTGGTGATGTTTTTGATATTTCAGAAATTAAAATAAATGAAGGGAAAAACCCAGAAATAGAATTATATGCACTCGTTGCTGTGCTTTTTATATCTTTGCTTAAAATTTGTGTTAATCCTGGTTCTTCTGTTCCAGTAAGACCTAGTCGTCCTATTTCTTTTGACCTTATTTGCTGTTCTTTTTGTTGAGTTATTTTTATTTTCTCTTCTCTTAATTTGTCTAATTTTGAAGCCAATTTAGAATTTAATAATCTAAACAATTCTATTGGTAAATTTTGGTCGGTTGTTCTAACAAAACTTCTACATACTTCTTCTAATCCAAGTGTAATTTCCTTTGACAACATATTAATCCTAACAGTTTCATTTCTCATAGCTTCTACAAATTTTTCATTAAAATGTTTATCGGTTACAAATAAAGAACCAAATAAACTCATATTATCTCTCATATTTTTAATAGTAGCTTGTTTATATAAATCTGTAACATTTGTTTGTAAAACTCTATCAGTAGGAAATCTAAAATTTTGTTTATATTGTTGTGTAAATTTAATCAGCATAGTTTCATTTCTTGGATCAAGTTCTTCCTGAAATCCATAAACTTGTGGCATTTCTTCTTTATCAACATCTATTTCTACTGATATACTTACTTGGTTTAATAAAGCAAGCATCGTTCCTACTGATGTTACATTAGTAACATCCATAATTAAAAATATTGCTATAAATTTTAAAAAATATGGTAATAGATTTCCTCCTCCACCTTCTAATTCCTCAATAACAACACTACTTTCTTTCTTTTCATTATTTAATAAAGGTCCAATATTATTGATATATTCGGTTAAGTTATCCATTTCAATAAAATTTTTAATAATCTCACCAAAAAAATAACTTTTACCATATTGTATAATATTAGCATAAGCAATTAAATAATTCATTTTATCTTTATCAACCTCAGTTAGCGTTAAACTTTTAGGTGTTTTAGAAAGAAAATCTTGCTCAATTTCATAAAATCTATAATAACCATATATAGCATTACCAACGATTTCTTCATAGTTTTTATTTAAATTATCAATTAATATTTGGGGCGTTAATGTGTTCATATAATATATAATTATATTTTATTATTAATTGCGGAACTATTTTTAAAATAATATCTAAATTTAATATAAATGTCGCAAAAAACAATTATATCATATTTTCAAAGTAGAGAGCATTTTATTCGTTTATTAGAAAAAAATCCAGGTTTAGTAATAATTAAAATGGGAGCCACTTGGTGTAAACCATGTAAGCAAATTAAGCCAGTAGTTGATGCTTTTTTTGCTTCATCTCCAGAAAATGTTATTTGTTGTGAAATTGATGTTGATGAATCTTTTGATTTATATTCATATTTTAAAAGTAAAAAAATGGTTAATGGTGTTCCTGTTATAATGTGTTATAAAAAAGGAAATACATCTTATATTCCTGATGAGTCTGTAACTGGAGCAGACCCAGTTCAATTAGATGCGTTTTTTAAACGTTGTGGCTTACATTTATTATCAGTTTCAACCTTAAAAAAGAGACTTATTCAAAACACATAAAACAATTAAAAATTTACTAACTACAATCATTAGATATTACAGTTGTTATATTCTTTTTATTTTCTGTATATTGTTGTTTAGATAAAATAAGATTTACAGGATTTATAATTAAATTATCTATCATTACACCAACCTGAAAGATAAATGAGACAAAAATCATAGCTATAAAATATACAATAATAATTATGTTTCTGTCTCATTTATATTTCGGTTGGTGTAATAAGGGATTAAGAAAACTAATCATAAAAGATACGATACAATTACAATAAACGAACGTATAACGCAATTCAGAAATGTTGTGATTGTTTTCAAGGGTGTAAATAAAAAGAAGAAATGGAAAAGTTAATTTATCAGTTGATACAAAAGGGTATAATCCTTCCAGCCACCGAAATTTAGTATAAGTTTCTCATTTTTCTTTCCGAACGGAGTAATTAAAAAGCAATTTTAAATACGTTTAAAAACATATAAATATATATACGCTATATTAAGAAATGAGTGAACAACCTAACGAGAAAAATATTTTTTTAAAAATTGTTAGTGAAGACATTTCAGTTCCTGAGACCGAACAAAAATCAGAATCAAATACAGAAGTTACAAGTATAGACGGGTATACACAACCAAATAATGATGTTAATTTACTCAACCCAAAAACGCGAAATACTATTAATAGGTTTTTTGAATATTATATTAAAAAACTGGCGGAAAGAAATAAAGCATTTAGAGATAAAAAAAATTTAATGATAAATACTATAACAGTTTCAAACGATGTTATACAAAATGCTAAACAACATGTTAAAACAATAATTCATGGAGGTGCAGGACGAACTACTGTTAAGTCAAAAAGGAATATTATAGAAACAAATACACCAGAAGCAGAACCGGAACTATTAGAAATGTTCGATGATAAAAGTTCTTCAATCTCTCCGACACCTTCTGACTCTTGGGATTTGGGTATTCCTGATGACATATTTATGTATAGATCAAATAAAAATAATAAGGATAATTCTATAATAGAAACAACATTAAAGACTGTTTTAGGTGAAGACAATAAAATTGAATATACTAACAAAGCTGAAACAAATACAAAACAAATTATTTTATTACATTTTGAAAATGATACATTTATACCAGTAATTAAAATTGATGATCAATATATTGAAATAATAAATAAATGGTATAAAACATGTGAACAAACTATGGATATTGAAGATATAAATATAAGTATTCCAAATGATATTGAAGATAGCGATATAGATACAGTATTATATAAAAATATTAACTGTGAACACAAAGATTTATTTGTTAAGTCATATTTTCCAGAAATATTGAATAACATAACTCTTCAAAATAAAATTAAAAGTATGAAAAATAAAATCTATGATTGGCCTCTCAAGGAGACAAATGTATCTATTGTAAAAAAAAAACAGTCTCTTAGTGATTTAAATATAATAATACCAAAAAATATGGTATATACCGAAGATTATTTTTATATGAAAGGAAATAACAAAATTGTATACCCAAAATATAAAGACCCGATTTTTAATAAAATAGAAACATCAAGACATGAATATAAAGACCCGTTTGTCAATAAACCGAGTTTTAATGAAGAATATCACGGTCTTAATAGTGATACTAAGGGTTTATATTCATTTAAAAAGAAAGAAATGGTGCGTCGTTTTGGTCATTCTAATATAATGCCACAAAAGGTTTTTGAAACTGGAAGTAAATCACATAATATTTTAACAAGTAATTCGTGTCAAATTATTGATGGAATTGGTTATGCTTGTTATAATGCTGAATATAATATATTGAAACCACCTTTTGGAATATCATCTTCTCTAATAGAGGAAAGATTAAATACATCATCTATTACAAATTCTAATAAATTAATTATTGTTTTAATTAATATTATGTTTTTACAAACAATTGTTATTAGCGAACCTGATTTATTAACTCTTGAAACAATTTTTAAACATGGTGAATACGGGTTTATTGAATTATTTACTTTTAATACAGATAATAATGAAATTGAAATATTAATTCAAAAACAATTTAATGCCACGATTTTTAATAATCGTGAAGAGTTAAACCAAACGTTATTATCTACATCTCAAATAATTGAGCTAATTAAAAGTAAACAAATTAATACTGGACCTTTATTAGAAGAGGAACAAAGTATTAAAAACTACTTACAACAATATTTTGAAATATCGGATGATGCTGACAAAAAAATGAAAGCTTCAACATTATATGATATGATTACATTGGCAGAAGATATATGTGATATTGACAGAAGTAAAATGTCTGGATTTAGAAATAGATTATCAAAGTATTTGAAAGATATCGGATTACAAAAAATACGTTATGATGATGGATATTACTATTATGGAATTGTTAGTAAAGAACCTGAAAAAATTTTTGAATCTGGTATTCAATCTGATAAACAACATACATATATATGTAAAAATATTGAAGAAATTAAAAAAGAGAGAAACGCACTAAAATCCGAAGTAAAACTTAATAATTTTTTTATAAATTTGGAAATATAACATACTGATTTTTTATAAAATTATAAATCAATTTTTAATATATAAAAAAACTATTTAAAAACTTTGCTTTTTAAACATTAATGGATAATCATTATCAAGATAAGTATAATGAATACATGAGAAATATTGGCATTCTTATGTTTACATTTGAAGTAACAAAATGTTGTGGATATAGTACATTTATTAATGTCTATAAAAATCAAACATTACTAGAACTTTATTCTAATATAATTAAACATTTTGGAAATATTGAAATAAAACATCTTTATTTTGTTTCACCTGAAAATGAACGTATTACGGTTCCAATTTCAACACAATCAGTTTCTGATTTTGTTAGAACTAATGTTATTTGTAATCCTATTAAATTGGTTCCTATTTATGATTTACCAAAACCAGTTATTTACAGAATATTTTTAGATGATGGGCATTGTAGTGAAGATAATTGCTCAACTGTTCATTACCATGTTTAATTTTACAAGTTCTACTTTTGAATATTTAGTTTATAATATAAATAATATTGAACTACTATAATATAAATAAATATTCAATTACTATAGTATAAATGAATCGCAGAGAACTAGGAGAATATACGCCTACCAGTTGTCCAAAAGCTGGTATTAAAATACATAAATCAAATAACAATTACAGAGAAGACCCATTTCTAAAGGACCCAAACAAACAATCTAAATTATCTAAACCAGTTAGTTTTGAAAATACAACATTAAATACATTAGATTTGGATTTAGAAAACTATTCATTAGATGATTTATATCATCTTTTTAACATTAATGGAGGCATTTTGAATGAAGACAATTTAAAATCAGCAAAACAAATAGTTCTTAAAATGCATCCAGATAAATCAGGTCTTGATTCAAAATATTTTCTATTTTTTTCAAAAGCTTATAAGCGTCTTTATGGAATTTATGAGTTTCAGAATAAATCAAGTAAAAAGCAATATAAAGATGAAGATTTTTTTGATGAAAGCAATAGAAATATACTTGATAATATGTTTAAAAAAAATAAAAATCTTAAGGAACCTAAAAACTTCAATGAAATGTTTAATAAGGCTTTTGAAAAACATCGTTTAGATAATCCTATGGAACATGGTTATGGAGATTGGCTTAAATCTAATGAAGGTTTTATTTCTGTTAACGAAAACGTTACTAAAGAAACTATGAATGAAAACTTTGAACAGAATAAAAAACAAATACAAGCTCTAAGTGTTTACACCGGTGTAACATCCATGTTTGCATCTAGTTTGGGTGGTTCTCTTCTTGATGGAGGGGGAGATTTATCAACGGATACTTATACTGATTTAAAACAAGCATATACTGAAACGCTTATTCCAGTTACGCAAGAAGATTATAATAAAATACAAAAATTCAATAATATAAGTGAATATAAGCGACATCGTGACCAAGTTGATACTACACCTATTTCAAAAGAAGAAGCTGAACGTAAATTATTAGAGCAAAAACAACAACATGACCAACATTCTGCTGCATTAGCTTTTAAATTAGCTCAAGAAGCTGAACGAGCTAAAGAAAAACAAAATGGGTTCTGGTCAGATTTGAAGCAAATTACGGGATGGTAATTAATATAGCACAATTAATTCAGTAAATATATCATTAACGCCAATATTTACAAGAAACTCAATAATTTGAACAGAGCAACACAAGAAATTTAAAAAATTGCTGAAATATGTATTATTATTTAAAAAAGTACTATTCAAAGAATTTATTGTTAAATATTCTAAAGATTATTTTTAATTAGACCAATCAACTTCCTTTCCTAATACATTTTCAATACGTTTAAAAACATTGGAGCCTACAAAGCCTTTTGCTAATGGAGATGGATGTACTTCTGTAATAATTTTGCTTTTATTTTTTATAAATACATTTTTTGATTTGGCATAATTTCCTAATAATAGAAATACACAATTATCATTTTGTTCACTAATAAATTTAATTACTTCATCAGTGAACTCTTCCCAAATATACATATCAGAACCGGCTTTTCCTCGTTGAACTGTTAATGATGAATTAAGAAGAAAAATTTTTTCTCTTTTAAACCACTGTTCTAAATTGCCCGATTTAAAATTATAATTTCTTTCTGGAAATTCTAAATTTAGTTCTTTAAATATATTTTTTAAGGATGGAGGAATTTTTTCAGAATCGGGAACCGAAAAGCTAAGACCATGAGCTTGGTTTGGTCCGTGATACGGATCCTGACCTAGCAACAATATTTTTATATCTTTTACATTCATCTCAAATACACGAAATACTAATTCCTTTGGTGGATAAACTTCACTACTATAAATACTATCAAGTTCAAACTCATATTGGTCAAATAATTTTTTCCAAGAATCGTGAATTCTATGCATTATTAGTTAGTTAATATTATTTTAAATCATTATTTAAATTCAATTTTTAATTTAAAATTCTTTGCTTAACTTTTGTAAAAAAATAATATAAATTTATAATATATGTTAGTGTCTAATTATATTGTACTATTTGTTATACTTATATCATTAGGAATCCTATATCAAAAATATCTAGAAAAACAATCTAGAACATTATCTTTTGATAATTATCATGAAATTAAAAAATATTTACTAAAAGATAAAACTTTAGATAAGAGTAAAAAACCTATTTTATGGATTCATATTCCACATGAATATAATTCACGTAATTGGCTAAGCTTTGGTTCAAGAAGCTCTTATGAATTAAATCAACCATATTTATACTTAACAGTTAAAACAATCATAAAAAATTGTGATGAATCTTTTAAAATTGTAATGATTGATGATGGTTCTTTTGAAAAACTTATTCCGAATTGGAATATTAATATGAATCTTATTGCTGAACCAATGAAATGTTATATTAGACAACTTGCAATGGCTAAACTTATTTATACATATGGTGGTATGAATGTTCCAATTTCATTTTTATGTTTTAGAGATTTAATTAGCTTATATAATAGAGGAACAAACGACGATTGTATGTTTGTATGTGAAAATTATGATTCAAATATAACATCAACTAACAAATTATTTTATCCAGATGCTAGATTTATGGGTGCTAACAAACAGAATGAAACGGTTAAGCAATTAATTAATTTTATGGAACGAACCATTTCAGATGATTATACTGCACAACCAAAATTTTTAGGAGAATTTGACAGATGGTGTAACGAGAAGATAACAAAAGGAAAAATACGTTTAATTCCAGGAACTGATGTTGGAACAAGAACAGTTGATGATGAACCTGTTACAATTGAAACCCTATTAGGTGATGATTATATTCACTTTTATGGAAAAATGTATGGTATATGGATTCCGGCTTGTATGATATTAAAACGTAGACATTATGAATGGTTTGCTCGCATGAGTCCTGAACAAATATTTGAAAGTCATTTTATTCTCGCAAAATATATGGTCTTATCTTTGGCGCCTGATTCTCATATGGGCGTAATTGAACCAATGGAAAACGCCGACCCAAAGTGGATATCATTTTGGCGCGTACCCCTCACATCGGGAACCCTAAATGTATTTGGTCCTATGCCTTTGGGACTTGGAAATAATGTTCCACGTGCAAGAAATGCAGGAAATATGCCTTAAATATGTTTTCAACACAATTTCCTATAAATTCATATTTTAAAACCAGGTAGGCATTAAATAATTATTTTTGTCTCTTTGAGATTCAACAACTGGTGTAGACATTGGAACTGCCAATGTACTAACATCATGTAAATATTTTATATAACTCTGTGCTTCAGAATATACATGATAAATACAATAATCCAATACAATTTTATTAAGTTCTTCAATTTGTTGAGATATGTTTTGAGGTTGATTAGCAGCATGTTGTAAAAACACACTTCTCATAATAATTTTAAGAGTATCACAATCTTGAGGAGCGACCGTATATTGTTTGTTAGATTTTTTATATACTCCGGCTCTGATTCCATTTTGAATAATTTGAATATTTTCTTTAGAAAAATAAGCTTTAGATAATGGTGTTTCATCCCATTGACCTAATGTTGGTTCCCTAAATGTAACACATTGATTTGCGGGTATTTTATCATACATGGCAAATAAATTGCTTAGATCAGGTCCTTGTGTTTTATTAATAATATCAACACGTCCATTAATTGTTTTATAACTATTCATATTATAATACATCCATAAAAAAATTATATATTTATTTTATATAGAAATGAATTTTCAAAAAATAGTGCTAACAATAGCTACAATCTTACTAATAATTATATTAGTTGTAATAGGTGTAGCCTTATCTAAAGCAAGCGTTGAAGAAAATTGGCCTCCAGTTGTTGGTGAATGTCCTGATTACTGGATTGATATGTCAGGAAATGGTGAGGCGTGTTTTAATAGTAAAAGTTTAGGAAGATGTAATATACCAAGTGAAGGAAACCCTAATACAATGAACTTTAATCAGTCACCATTTATAGGAAATAATGGAGATTGCTCTAAATATAATTGGGCAACTGCGTGTAAAATAACATGGGATGGTATTACATCAGGTGTAAAAAATCCATGTGATACTTCAACAGATGATACAAGTAGTTAATTATAACTAAATAAAGAATAATATAAATATATTAAAAATATATAAATATATATTTATATGGTCTTTTCAAATAATCCTGAAGATTTTTTAAAAAATGTAGATAAATTACCTAAAGTGTTAGTTAACATAGTTTATTTATATATTCCAAAATCAGTAACTATGTTTTTAACAAAAGAAAACTATGTAAAAGATCATCATCTTATAAGACAATTTATTGATAAAAGAAAAATAGAACAATATATTCGTGCAATGGTAAGAGATGATAATGATTTTGTGTTTAAACATTTGTTAGTTGAGAATTATAGAAGATGGTTAAAGATGAGAAATTATTATTATAAAACATGTATCTATGGAAACTATTTGAATTTTTTAGAGTCATATGCAATTGATAATAAATCTACAAATTGTAGAAAAACACTAATGAATTTTTTTGAAGAACAAGGTTTAAGTAAAAATCAACATAAAAAAAATACAGTTAGATATATAAGATGGAAAACTTAAATATAACTACTTTATTAAACCGAACGGATGAAGCAAATAAAATTAAAGATATTTTAAAAGATTTTGAAGCAAATAAAAATAATTTGGCAACAAAACGTGGTTTATATATATATGGTGATCCTGGTTCTGGAAAAACAACATTTATTGTAAATATTTTGAAAGATTTAGATTATGATATAATTAAGTATGACGCTGGTGATATAAGAAATAAATCTATAATAGATACAATAACAAAACATAACATGGCAGATAGAAATGTAATGAGTATGTATTATAAAAAGGTAAAACGAATAGCAATTATAATGGATGAAATAGACGGTATGAATAATGGTGACAAAGGAGGATTAAATTCATTGATAAAAATAATAAGGCCAAAGAAAACTAAAAAACAAAAATTGGAAGAAACAACTTTAAATCCTATTATTTGTATAGGTAATTATCATATTGATAAGAAAATAAAAGAGTTAATGAAAGTATGTTATGTAATAGAATTAAAATCACCAACAAAGACACAAATAACATCAATAGTTGAAAAGCTTATTCCTATTTTTAATACATTAAAAGATGAGGAAACAAAAAAAAATATAATTAACTATATTCAGGGAGATTTAAGAAAGTTAAATATAATTTATGATTTGTCAAAGAATAATGAAAATATACTAACAAACAATAGTATTAAAAATATATTTTTAACAAAATTATATAATGATGATACAAGAAAAATAACAAAAAAGTTAATAAATAATAATTATCCAATAGAAGAACATTTAACAATTATGAATGAGACAGATAGAACAATAGTTGGATTATTATGGCATGAAAATATAATAGATGTGTTAGAAAAGGTTAAAAAAGAGGAAGCAATACCGTTTTATTTAGAAATTTTAGATAACATGTGTTTTGCTGATTATATTGATCGTATAACATTTCAAAAGCAAATATGGCAATTTAATGAAATGAGTTCACTAATAAAAACTTTTAAAAATAATAAAACATACCATAATACATTTGACCCAAAAAAGAAACAAAAATATAATCCAGCGGATGTTAGATTTACAAAAGTACTAACAAAATATTCAACAGAATATAATAATTCTATTTTTATTCAAAGTTTGTGTCAAGAATTATCAATGGATAAGAATGATATGTTTGCTTTTTTTATGGATCTAAAGAATAAGTATAATGATAATGAGATTTTAACTTTATTTGAAAACTATAATATTTCAAAGTTAGATATTAATAGAATTTATAGATATTTAGAAAAATACACAAAAGAAAATGCAGCAGAAACGGAAGATAGTGTATTCGATGAAGAAATAGAAGAAACTTAATAAGTATTTTAAAATATTAAACATTATTAATAATCGTTTTATTAATAATTTTTTAAACATTATTAATAATTGTTTAATTAATAATAACATAAGGAACATAAGGCTCAAGACCCATTTTCTTTTGAGCTTCTGTTGCACGCGAATGCCACTTTAGTTTTACATCAAGGGAAACAGTAGTAAAATGATGCTCCTCATATTGTTCAGGAGTATCGTAATAAAGCATAAGAGGCTCCATTCTTCCATCATGTCCAGTTGCTTCACATACCTTGAAAAGAATATCTTGTTCAGCACTTCCAACAACAATATTATATCTAGCCCCAGTTACAGCATTTCTAATTAAAGTTCCAGTGGAACCAGAACCATAATTTGTAATAGTAATGTATTTATGATATTTACCATCAGTCCATATCCTATTAAATGGTATAGTATATTCTTGATAATTCTTATCTAATTTCTTTAGCTCTTTTTTTTTCTTCAGAGAATCTGCCGCTTTCTTTTGTTTTAAGTCAAAATATAATTCATCATTAACAGCAGTTTCTAAAAACTCATCGTTATACATTTCTTGATTGATATATTATAATGTCATTTGTCTTTAAATCATTTTAAATAACTATATTATTTTAGACTTAAGTTCATTAATTTCAATCGTTAGCTGTTTAATTTTTTTAAGAAGCTCAGTTATAAGCACATTTTTATCTGATAGTTTCTTTTCATACTCATTTCTTATTGTTTCAACATCCTTATTAACAGGATTATAAAGTGATAGTATTTTTTGTTGAGCTTGTAACATCTTATTATGAACTTCCAATCTCTTTGTTCTTTCTTCCTCCATTTTCTGCATTTGTTCTAATAATTTTGGTTTATATTCTGGTCTTCCTGGTTCATAATTTTCTAAAAGATTATTCATGTCATACATATAAAATTGTTTTAAAATAGGGTCTTTAATAAAATCATCTACTATATAACGAGATGGAATTGTTTTTGTTTGTTCAGGATTTTCAAGTAATTTTTCTTTATTTAAAGAATTATGTTTATGTGAAAAAACTAAAATAGATTTTAACGGATTTAGTTGAATTAAAGGTATAGTATAGCCCTTTGTAAATTTATGTTCTTCTGATAAAGCAATTTCATCATCATAACTAGTTTGAGATAACAATTCTTTTTGGAATGCAAATGTGGCAGCAGTTGAATGATATTGTTTATATGGTCCACATTGAAACACAGCATTTCTTGAATTAAAATAAATATGCATTTCAGAAGAACCTGCTATTAAAAAATTAGGATTATTTTGTAATGTTTCTACAGCATGAGAAACTCTCTCTGGTGGATAGTAATCATCATCATCCATATAAATAATAATATCACCAGAACACTTAGTATGCATTAAATTTCGTTTTTTACCAAGCAACATTTTTTCTTCATAATAAAAGTATTTTACTTGTGGAATATCTTTTACAAGTTCTTCAATAGAATCCGTTCCATCATCAATAATAATCCATTCAATTCTATCTTTTGGATACGTTTGATGTTCAAAACACTTAATCATAAATGGAATAAATGGTCGTCTGTTAAATGTAGGGGTGCATAAACTAACAAAAGGTAATACATTAGTCTTTTTTGATTTTTTTTTTTTTGTCATATATAACTATAAATAATTTTACATTTATATTTAAATAGTTTTTAAATGGTTTATCTTTTAATTAATTAAGACCATCTAATATTAAATTTTTTATTATTCAGTTTCTTGTGTTTTCTACCGCCTGATTGACCTTCTAGAATATTAATTTGCTTATTGATATCATCTATTTGTCTATTAATTTCTTCTGTATCACGGGTGTGGTCCATAACCTCTTTAAAACCAGCGGGTGAAGGGAGTTCTCTTTGTTTTTTGTTTAGTTCAGCCAATTTATTACGCAATATATCTATTTGTGAAAGAGTTGTCTTGCTTGATGGCTGAGACGATGTTACTGACGTACTTGATTGTCCATCAAATAGAATAGGCGTTGCACTAGGTTGTTCATCAACATGTATATTTGTATCAACAGCCTTTTGAGCAATGTGGTTTTCTTCTTCACCATCATCATTTTCATAATCATAATCACCACCTACTTTAGTAGGTTTTTTTAATTCTCTCATTCGTCCTTGTGCTATAATATTTTCTATTTTTTCATCATTTACTGGAATACGCTCACATATTTTAACTAATTTTGGGTTATTATTATTTATATCAAATACATTACATTGTCTCATATGTTGTCTAATTTTAGAGGTAAACCCGTCAATTCCTACTTCTGGCATTTCATTTGTATATAATCCCATAAAATAAGCAAAAATAACAGCTACTATAACACCCACAATAGCATTATTACCTAAGTATTTTATTCCATTTGTAAATAAACTTACTGTAGCAAGAATAAAGAAAAAGAATTTTTTATAAACAAGATTATCATATAAGAAATTTGAAATATTGTTATTAGATTTTCCACCTTTAATATTATATTTAGCAAATAATGGAGAAATTAAACCATAAAGAGTAAAAAATGCTGGCGTAATAAATGCTGATAATGTGCCTATAGGAATCCATAAAAAGAAGAATAGTATTAATTTCATAAAACGAATAAAACTAATACTTTCCATGGGTTCCCATTTTTTATCATTTTGTTTAGATACTGTTCTAAATAATTGTGGAATATTTATGATATGATAAAAAATACTTATACATACATTAAAAAAATATAATCCCATCCACAAGAAAATACCAAATATTCCATATAAAAGCATAATTATAGATTCAGGTAGATAGCTTAAATAAAAGAAAATGGTATTAATAGCAAGAAAATTCTTAGCAACTAAGTTATCATAAACAAATGAGAAATAAAGAGGAGCATTAGCAAATAATCCGGCATTTGGATCAGCCGATTTTTTTAAAGAACATAAGATGCTCTTATTAAAACTGTCTAAATATTCTTGAGAGTTAAAATTAGCTTTTTGTGAAAAAGTTTCTTTATTATCTGAAAAAAAAGATGGTCGCATAACATTAATATCAATATAATATTTATTATCATCAACAATACGATCAAAAATAGTATATGGCGCTAATTCAATATTATCTGGTAAAATATTAGCCTGTGCTACTTTAGTAGTATATAAACCTAATCCTCCAATAATAAAAATAGTAATTCCTATAGTAAACACAATACTTGAGAAATAATTAGTAATAAAACCCTTAAAATCAGGAGAAGTTGTTGTAGTTCCCTCTTCTTGAGCTTTTTTTTCATCAATGGCGTTTGAATTTTCAGTTGTAGACATTAGTTATAATAAATATATATTAAATTATTGTAATTTAATATATAAAAAAAAATTGATTTAAATATATATATACTTAGTATATGTAATATAGAATATAGAATATAGAATGTCACAAACAGAAAATATGATTGAACAACCCAAATCAAATAAATCAAATAAATCAAATAAAACTTATGGTTCCTTAACCGTAACCCATATTACAGTTCCGGAAGAATTTAACTATATTGTAAAATTAAATAATTATGACACATTATTGCAAGAGTTAAACACATTTTGGAATTGGGATAGTGTTTATTCTTTTCAAGGTAAAATGTGTTGCAATCCTTCAACTGGTTATAAAAATGTTGATGATGTTACGTTTTGGGTTCATAACCAACATAAGAATGGGTTTATTTATTTATACTTCACAAGTATTGAAGAATTTGTTAAACTAAAAACAATTATTAGAAATAAGAAGAATGAAAACTCGGCAAAAATCACTCATCCAGTATTTAGATATTGTCTAAGAGCTGGTTGGGTTCTTGTAGATGAATATGGAACAAAAAATGCTGATAAAGACATCTTTGGATGTGATGATTACATTTCACAAATTGAAAAAGATATTAAGAATCACATTAAATATATAACATTCTTAAAAGAATTAGGTGAAGTTCGAAGTAGAAATTATTTGCTATATGGACCACCTGGCACAGGTAAAACATCAATGATCAAAGCAATTGCTTCTAAATTAGGATGTTCTGTATTTATTGTAAATGCCGGAAATGTAGGTATTAATAATATTTCAAGTATTTTAACTCCTAATGTGCCTGTACAATGTGAATGTAAATTAAAGTTACTATTATTTGAAGATTTTGATAGATTTCTTATAACTGATAAAGTTGACACTATAATGAGTCAAATTCTAAATTCATTAGATGGTTTTGATGACAAGGGCGACACTGTACGATTCTTTACAGCTAATAATCAAGCAGCAATTTTTAAGGTTGATGCATTAATCAATAGAATGAGTGCAAAGTATGAATTTGGAATGCCGACTCGTAATGTATTTAAAGGAAAATTAGAAAGATTTCTATCATTTTATGAAAGATATGACAAAGAAAAGGCGGAGCATCTATTAGATTTAGTTATGGAAAAGAAAATTACAGTGCGTCCATTTGTAAATTTTGTGGTTAGATATTTATTTGATGACAATTGCTTGGATATTATGATTGAAAAAATTAATGAACTAAACTAACTTAGAAAATATTTTATAATATAGAAGTAATATTGCCACTTATATGTTTTTATGTTATTATATGGTGACTAATTATGATAACTATTGTAAAGCTAAACGACACCACGAGGAAATAGTGGATAAATTAAATTCAATAGAGAGTAGATTAATCTCAATTTGAATTATGAATAAAATAATATGTATTGTATATATATAAATGAAATTAAATTATAAATATACAATTATTTACACACTTGTTAGTTTATTATTATTTTGGATAGTAATAAAATACGGAACAAATGTATTAACGAATTTTTGTTTAACAAACAACGTGTTAAAGGAGGGGTTAACAGATTTTGAGAGATATTCACAACAAAAAATTCCATATCCAAGAGATGCCATTATAGATTACAATGATATAAATTCTCCATTATATAGTCATACTGTAAATTTGCCAATAAATGATCCTGTAAGTTGTAAAAACTTTTGTGGTCCAAAATCCCAATGTTTATTCACAAGGGAACAGTGTACATCAGACGTAGATTGTAGTGGGTGTAATCCGGGTCCCAAACAACGCGATAGATGTATAACAACAGAGGTAAGCCCATATGATGCGACAGGTAAATTAGGTCAAAATCAAGGTTTACAATATAGCCCTTTGACAACTGGTTATAATAAACATAATGCTAATTTTTCTCAAATTTATGAAGGTTCTAAAGATTCTCAACTAACAGTGCCATATCAAGGCTTAGATATTTGGACAGATTCTTTTAATAAAGGGTTAGAATTATATAATAAAAAACGAGAATCAGCAGATGAATATGCTGAAGGTATATCTAATGCGATTCTATTAGCTTCAAAGAGTAAATTGCCATATTATAAAGTAAGATATCCAATGACAGTATCATTAACAGGGCAATTTTTTGAGACAACTCCACCGGCATCAAACACTGCTTTACAAAATATAGAAACTTCTTTTAACTAAGTATTTAAAATTAAGTATTTAATAATTAAGTATAATAAAATATTTTTAAGAAATATTATATATATAATATATATTGTATAAAATAAACTATGATAATATGTTTTTAAATAACCAAACTAAAAAAATAAAGATTAAAAGAGTTTATGTTAATTAATTATTATATAAAACAAAGAATGTTCCATAAATTGATAATTTAAGAATTCAGAATATAATAAATACACAATTAAATAATACCATCATAAATCAGATGATTTAAAATTAAAACAAGAAAATAAAACTATTGAAAGTGATACTACAATAATATCAATGTTACTGATATAGAAAATGACAATGAAACTATTACGATATTAAATAAGCCGGTGAATTCGTCTTTAAATTAAAAATTAAATAATTTATTTCTTAATTTAAAGAATTTAACATCGCCTTTTTGTTTTTCTCTTTTTATTTTTGTTCTTACGACGACGCGTAATACGTTTTTTTCGTCTTCCAGCAAGTTGAACACGTTTAAACTGAAAAGTCGTCATTACACCAAAATGGTCTGAGACAAATAACTCAAAACCATTATCTATACTTAAATTTTTACCTTTTTTTGTTCGATATTCTGATAAAAATTTATCCCTTTTTTCAATAGAACTAACATTTCCTTTTGGATTAAATATCATATGATTATTATATTCTTCATTGTATTTTCTAATATTTGCTTCATAGTCTATTATTCCATTACTACCAAATAATTCTTTTGTTTCAGGACTATCATCTAAAATAACTGATTCATTATTTATTACTTCACTTTGTAATGGCACTAAATCATCGTTAAAAAATATACCATCATATCGTAATACTTTTTTTTCCAATTTACCTAAATATCTAAAAGTATTTGTATCTGTAAATTCTGTATAACCTTCTCTAATTTTTTTATCATTATCATCAGCATGTAATTCTTTGTAAGAGTCATTCAAATTTAAACCTTTCTCTCCAACCAAAAATTTATGTTCAGCCCATTTCATATCAGAATTCATTTGATCATATATTAAATGACCATTGTTATCTCTTTCTACTCTTTCTAGAACACTATCTTTGCCTTCAATTGGTTCTATATCTTTATCTCCTTTGTATCTTATTGAATTTAATTCAAAATTAAAATCACCTAAAACTATAATTGGTTTCGCAATATCCTTTATTTTTTCTTTTATAAATATTAATTGTTGTCTTCTACATCTAGCATAATTCTCCCAATTATATTTTTGACCAGGAGATATTTCTGAACCGGCTTGCATATATACATTTACTATAACTAAATTTTCAAACTCATATATACCTAAAGAATTATAATAACTAGAATTACCTTGAAGCATATATGTTGTAACTTTACTAGCAGGATATTTAGAAAACATTGAGACTGTTGCATCTGAACCATTTTCTGCTATATTTATCATTTCTTGTTCTGTGGGATAAATATATGGATATATTTCTGGAATATTTTGTTTATCAAGTAAATCTATCCAAGTTCTTGTTGATTCTTGAAAACAAATAAAATCCGGACTGATTTTTTTTAAAAAATCTCTTAAAATTGCTGTTCGTAATTCCATTATATCAAAGGTTGCTTCATTAGCAGAACCCGGTACAGACGGTTTTCTAAAATCTCCTCTATATAAACCTAATGCGTTTTGTGTTACAATTTTAAATACCTCTGGTATTAAAAAAGGTATATTATTTAAAACTATAGGTTCATCTGTAATACGTCGTTGATAAAGGCCACCATTATTATAGACACTTTCTATGGTTGCCGCTGATTTCTGCTGAACTGTACAAGATGTTGGATGATATTCTGGAGCGTAACTTTTTAATCTACCGATTTCTTCATTTATTACTTTATCAGCTTCTAATCTGTATCTAGGATTTTCGGGATCTTCACTATAAGGTTCACTGCCATCATATTCTATATCAAACGCTTTTACAGTTCTTTGAGGGTCTTGTATTGGACCTTTACCATCTTTGGCTTTGTATAATCTATTTTCAGGAAATATATTATTTCTATCATTTTTATTCTGTGGAACATATTTATATTCATAATTTGGATCACTACATAAAGTTTCTTGACCTATAGGCACACATAATGCCGCATTTACTTCATCTTGGTCACACATAATAAATCCTTCAGGGCATTTTTTTATGTATGGAATATTAACACCATTTACATCATTTTCTATAACTTTAATACCACTAGTTGTTCCACTACCTCTTTGTTTTCGTAATTTCTTAGTTTTATATGTCATACTATTATATATATATAAAAAAAATATGTGATAATATATACAATTATTTTATTTAAGTAGCATACATTAATCCTACATTTCCGCCAATAAAGTTTACAATGTTAATTCTTTCTTCAAATAAATGTAAATCAAAGTTATAATCATAAATTCTCCATGTTGGTTTATTTACACCAATTATTGAACCTGTCTCTGGATCACAAATTGTTAAACTTTGAGCTAAAGGATCTAAAGGTGGAATTATTGTTGTAAACTCTAATTCAATTTGATTAAATCTACTCATATTTATTGCTCCTGATGGTTGTAAATCTGAATTATTTGAGTGAATACTAAAATTATAACAATATAACCCGGGAGGCGCACCTCCAGTTGTTCTTGTATATTTTTCAATAAAATTAAACACGCCTGCCGGTTGTATATTTTCTCTATATGAACCATCCAATAAGATACCCATAGCAACTAATATCATTTTCTCGTTTTGAGGATCATACGAACGATTTATAACTAAACCTGTCAACGTTCCATCTGGATTAACTCCAGGACCTATTGTAACAGGAGTTAAAACGCCATTGATATTTCTATATACTGTATAGTTTCCGACTGTTGGAGCTTGTATAACATTAAGTGGTAAATAATTATATGGCCAATTAGTGTAATTAGACCATTCATTACGTAAATTAGCATCACTGCGTTGAAAATAAAATAACCAATTTGAAACCATTCCTAATGAATCTAACTCTACTTTATTTGGTCCTGTTACATTTGAAAATATTATTTCATGAACCTGTTTAATTAAATATTTTTGTTCTTGTAAAGCAAATAAACGCTCTTCATCATTTGATAAAAAACAATATGTACAATTTAAATGAATATCAGCATTCCATAAAGTTCTTTGGTCTACATAAGAATTTATATCTATAGATACATCTGGTGGTGGTTGTAAAAAACGAAAAAATTGCATATACCATAAATTAAAATTTGGAGAAATATAAGGATAATTATTAGTAGCATCAAAGACATCACGTATTACAAATAATTGATTAATAGGTCTAAATGTAACATTTATGTGTAACTCATTATATTGTAATGATGTTAGTGGGAATGCCATTTGTGATTTTAATCCAAACCAATTGTTTAATGGTATATATAAAATTCTTCCTCTAATAGATGGTTCGGGACCAGCTAAGTCTCCAGTAAAATAAGCATTTGGATATGAATTTACGCGAGAATTAGCATTAGCTGGATCAACTAATTCTGGTACTTGACCAATCATTTCATTAAATAAATTACGTTTAATAGCATTATAATCACGTTGAACAGCAGCTAACAAATAATCACCAGAATATTCTTGTAATGTATAATTACCACATGTAATACTAATTTTGGCAATCATTTTGGCACCAATATTTTCTATCCATTTAAATTCATAAGGAGCCCATTGTTCAATATTTCCTAGACCTTGAGAAGTAGATTGCTCTGTAATTTGTTGAGGTGGAAGAATAGGACTCCAAATATTTGGCAATGCTACTGACAAATAACAATCCATTAACAAATCAGCATAACGTTTTACTTTGAACATAAAGGTTGACTCCTCTGAGAGACGTAAAGTTTTTGAACCTTCATAATCTAATCTGAACTTCTGCAAACCAAAATTTGTATATTGATGATAAGTTGCTTTAAAAAAGGATTTTGTAGGATTTCCATTTAGAATAATATTTTGTTGTCCTTGACTAACAAGATTCATTAAACCTCCTGGCATAGTTTATATATATAAATATATAAACCTATTATTTATATATAATAATTTTTGTAATAATTTATTAATTTTATTTATATAATATAATATGGAGACTTCTCAAAATGTAGCAACCAATATTATTAAATCAGTTTCCGAATTAAAAGAATCAAATGCTGTATTGTTATTTTCCGTTATTACACTTATAATTATTTTAATAGCAATTTTATTATACGTTTATTATACAAGTAAAAAAGGAAAAAATTGTAAAACTATGGATTCTATTTATGGAGATTTAAATGGCAAAATTAAATCTATTGACAATAGTGAACAATTTAACTACACTTTTAAAGATTATTATATTAAAACTGCCTATAATTGTTGTAGTGGAGGCAATTATAAAAATGATTATGTTGATTTATGTGTTATGAAAGATTTATTAAAACAAGGTGTTAGAGGACTAGATTTTGAAATTTTTTCTATTAATGATCAACCTGTTATTGCTACATCTACTAGTGATAATTATTATGTTAAAGAGACATTTAATTACATTAATTTTGTTAATGCTATGAATATTATACGTGATTACGCATTTGCTACATCAACTGCGCCTAACTCATTAGATCCAATTATAATTCATCTACGCATTAAAAGTACAAATCAGAAAATGTATCAAAATTTTGCTAAACTTTTAGAAAACTATGATTCTATTTTATTAAGTAAAGATTATGACTCTGAATATTATGGTAAAAATTTTGGTGATGTTGAAATAAGAAAATTAATGGGTAAAGTTGTTATTATTGTTGATAGAAGTAATATAGCATTTTTAGAAACTCCCGAGTTTTATAAGTTTATTAATATGACTAGTAATTCTGTTTTTATGAGAGCATTACATTATTATGATATTAAATACACATCTGACATGAACGAGCTTATTGATTTTAACAAACAAAATATGACGATTGGAATGCCAGATAAAGGAACAAATCCAGATAATCCTAGTTCTATTGTAATGAGAGAAATGGGATGTCAACTTTTAGGAATGAGATACCAAAAAATAGATACTAATATTGAAGAAAATGATATATTCTTTGATGAAAATGGTTATGCGTTTGTTTTGAAACCTGAAAAATTACGTTATATTCCTATTACTATTCCATTACCTCCACCCCAAAATCCAGAATTATCATATGCTCCAAGAATTATTCAATCTGATTTCTACAAATTTGATATTTAACCCCCAATTAAAGCATTTCATATAATATTTTTTATATATTTATAGTATGAAAGAAATATGTGATAAAAAAATGACATTTGATGATTGTGAATTAGCAATATTAAGAGCTGCCGTAGATAAAGCTGAAAAACTTCAAGGAAATAAAATTGCTAATTCACCTGAAATTAAACGCATTATTGGAATTCTTGAAAACTTTTTAAGAAAAAAACAATTAATTTGTTATGGAGGAACTGCCATTAATAATATCTTACCTAAACAAGACCAATTTTATAACAAAGATATAGAAATACCTGATTATGATTTTTATAGTTCAAACGCATTAAATGATGCTAAAGAATTGGTAGATATTTATGTTGCTAATGGATTTCAAGAAGTTGAAGGCAAATCTGGTCAACATCATGGAACCTATAAAGTTTTTGTAAATTTTATACCTGTTGCTGATATAACATATATACCTAAAGACCTATTTAATGCTATTAAAAAGGAAACTATAAAGGTAGCCGGAATTTTATATTCACCGCCAAATTTATTACGCATGAATATGTTTTTAGAATTATCACGTCCTGCTGGTGACACAAGTCGTTGGGAAAAAGTTTTAAAAAGATTAACATTATTAAATAAAAATTATCCATTATTAGCCAAACAATGTGCTACTGTTGAATTTCAACGTAAAATGGCTAATTCTGAATATGCTGATAATATTTATAAAAATGTTCAACGAACTCTTATTGATCAAGGTGTAGTTTTTTTTGGAGGTTATGCTTTATCTATGTATTCCCAATATATGCCTAAAAATTTAAAACGTCAATTAGAAAAGATTCCTGATTTTGATGTACTATCCGAAGAACCATTACTTACTAGTCAAATTGTCAAAGAGAGATTAGCTGATATGAATGTTAAAGATGTTAAAATTATAAAACGCCCAGGAGTTGGTGAAGTAATTGCTCCACATTATGAAATCAAAGTTGGAAAAGATACCATAGCATTTATTTATGAACCATTGGCGTGTCATAGTTATAATGTCGTAAAGGATGCCGGTTATGATGTTAAAATAGCTACTATTGATACTATGCTTAGTTTTTGGCTAGCATTTTTATACGCTAATAGACCATATTATGATAAAGATCGTATTTTATGTATGGCCAAATATTTATTTGATGTTCAAGAAAAAAATAGATTAGCACAAAAAGGCTTACTGCGACGTTTTAGTATTAATTGTATAGGTCATCAAGAAACTGTTGAAGAAATGAGAGCTAAAAAATCTGAAAAATATAATGAACTTAAAAATAAGAAAAAAAGCGAAGAATACGAAGAATGGTTTTTAATATATAGACCATCTGAAATTAAAAAAATTACAAACGATACAAAAAAAAAAACAAAACACAAAAAAAAAAAAAAAAAACAAACTAGAAAACGAAAGGGTATTTTCTTTTAAATATGCTCATTCTTCATTAATCTTTCAATAAATTTTTCCTTATTATTATCCGAATTCAGAAAATTACGCTTACAAAGTTATAGAAACACAAAAAGAAGCGAACAAAAAATGTTAAACAATTTCAAACGCATTTTTGGTAATGAAAAAGATGTTGTAGTTTGTTTTGGTGATTACGAACAAAAACATCAAATGAAATTCAAAGAAGCAACCAAAGGAAAAGAAATGCGAACACTTTTTAGAAAAGCAGGATTTCAAACTTATTTGGTTGATGAATTTAGAACAAGTTGTATGTGTTCCAAATGTGAAATAGGTATTTGTAAAAAGACAATGGTTAGAGAAAATCCAAAACCATATAGAAGCGGTAATGTCTTAATCCACGGACTGATTTGTTGTAAGAACGGATGCGGTTATTGAAATAGAGATGTGAATGGAGCAACAAATATTTACAAAATTGCTTATAATGCGATAAATAATAAAGAAAGACCAAATTATTTATCAAGAAGCAAGAATTTATCAACTGGTTTAGACGAACCAGTAAAACCAAAATTTACACGCTCTGAAACCTTTTTGATTTTTTATTGCTCCGAAAGGTGTGGTTTTAAATCTTCAAGGGTGTAAAACACCAACTTTATTATTACATATATAAACTAGTATTTATAGACAAACTAAATTAACGTTTTAATTACACGCTCTGAAACATTTTTAATTTTTTATTTCACCGAAAGGTGCGGTTTTAAATTTTTAAGGGAGTAAAAAAATTGATTTAATAAATAACAATTAATAATAACCAAAATGTCATACACTAACTATGAATATATACATAAAAACTATATGTTACCAGAATGGTTTGATTATAAAGATATTGATTGGGTAAGATATTACCCAGCAAAAGATGGAAAGATTTATGAATGTAATACCAAAAGAACGATTAATAAAATGATAAAAGAAGAAAAACGAGGATTTGCAACTTATATTTATAATGATGAAAAAGTTAATATATATAAAATATTCTATAACTATTTAGTATATATAAATGATATGCGTGTATATAAAGATTTAACAAATGAAGAAATGAAAACATTATTAAGTATCAAAATATGTGATTATGATTGGTCATTTATGTGGAATGACCCAGAATACGATAAAAATAGTGAAGAATTACTTTTACGAAAAAAATCAGTATTATAACATAATGTTCCGGTTTATTATGCCAAAAAAATTTTGATGAAATATTTTGAAATTAACGAAATGTTGGATAGAGAAACAAACAAGACCAACAGAATTTCAAAATCAAATTTCGTCTTTCACTTCTTCCAGAGAAGAAGAAAAAGTAAGACCATCAAAATTGATTTTACATTTTTGTATTTTTTAACGCAAAAGTCGGCGTTTTAAATGTCCAAAGGTGTAAATGGAAGATACAATATTAAATACAATATTTAATATAAATGATATTGCTGTATTATTTATATTAAATACAATATTTAATATAAATGATATTGCTGTATTATTTGGTAATGATAAAAATTATTTTGAAACACTTGATATTTGGTTTAATAATTCTTTATTTTTAAGTTGTAAGTACATATTGCGAAACATTTTTCAGTTTATTATAATTAATAATCATATATATATTTAAGTTTGTTAATTATAATGTTAAAACCCCAACTTTAATAATTATGTTTATATTTTTAAACCCAAACCTATCTTTAAATAATGTAAAAAACTTTTTCTATCTTTTAGTCTACAAATATCAGTGTCGGTTATTATATCCAACCAAGTTAAATTATTGCTTCTTTTTACAGTATCATGAATTTCTCCTCCATAAGCAATAAATCCTATAACTAACAAGAATATTATAATATAATAAATAATCGTTTCAATTTGATTTATAATTTTAAAGTCTATATTATGAACTTTAAATAATCTTATATTAAATGGCCAATTAAAAGTAATCCAATAACTATTAGAATTATATATATCTTGATCAACTGGGTCTAAAATGTCTATTCCTTTATCTAAATAAAAATCTTTATTTGATTCTAAAAAATAAATGATAAATATTAATAATAAAACTATGGCAGAAATTCTCATATCTAAACGCATTACAACTAAAAATCCTATAAAATAAAATAACGAATAAATCAATTTTTCAATTGGAGGTGTAAATTCTAATTTACCTGTGTTAGAAACAAGTGTTACTAAAAAATAAAATAATAAAAATGAAATTAAAATTTGTAGCCATTTATTTTTTTGTATGTATTGTATTTGGAAACAAGTAAAAATACTACTTCCAACATAATTTCCAACTAATAATAAATAAAAAATGGCAAAAGATTTAATTAAATCGGCTTGAGTTTGTGAAATTTCTTTTATTAAAGTGTCTAACATATACTAACTATATATTTTTAAAATTTACTAAAATTTTTTACTGTTTTTGACAATGAATAATATATAAATCCAAATAAAGCACATGTAAAAATTAATCCATTAAAATTATAATTTCCATCAGAACTACACAAGAATGGTAAGTATTTAAATACAGCTTTCTTAAAAAAAGGTAATTGAAATAAAAAATACAAAATAGCTAATAATAATGGAGCTTGTAATTCGTCATATAAAGAATCTAATGAGTTTTGTTGTTTTTCACCTCTATAATAGTCGTTAATATTATCAACATTCATATCATTAATATAATCTCTATCACTTTGCGTTGGTTGTGGAATATAATTTGGATTAATCTGCGCATCATTTGTTAGTTGTTCTGTTTGTAAAGGAATATCTCTACTTGGCAATTGAGTTGCTCCAGCTAAACTAGCTTGTTGTAATCCATTTACTATTTGACTTATAGTATTTTGTTCAAGTGTTAACTGAGAATTAGGGTAATCTTGTGGTTGACCTTGTGGAGGTACCAATGTATTCTGTACTGGTTCGTTAATCACTAAACTAATATTTCCTCCTATTGAACCTCCAACTAAAGGATCTGTTGGTAAATCATTTATACTTGTTGTATTAATTTCAGACATCTTATATTATCTAAAGATTCGGCTATTTTAATATTTACGCAATTTTAACTGTGTTTTTATTTATTTTACAATCAATAGCATTTTTTTTAAATGTATAACATTTTCCATTAAATTTATATGTTTGATCTTCAATTTCTCCTATTGGTGGAGATAAAATTACTCTACAATGTCTTTCTTTACAAACAGCTCTAAAAAAAGTTGCTAAACCTATTCCTAATATTATTGACATTATTATTTTACCTGTATAACTGTGAACAAATTTATCTAGATACATTTATATTATATTAGTATAAAAATTATTATAATATAAATTATTATAATATAAATTATTTTTGAACTGGTACTGTTTTAACTGACAAAGGATTAATTGGGCAATTTGTTTGAACAGGCTTAAATTCAAAACATTGATTTGAAATGTCTTTATATTGTATTTTCATGTAATTTTGTGGACTAGGATATATATAAATTGGGGTTGTTTCTGGTCCAATAATATAAACACAAAATAAACCAATAGCAAAACTTATTAAGAATATTGGTAATGATATATAATTACTTAGCATATATAATTTGTAAATATTTTTATTAAAAATAAGTACGCTGAATTCCTATTTCTTTTGTTAATATGTCTGCCAATGTATTTTTAAGTGAGTCGTAATTTTTAACTCCATCTTTTACTGAATAAACTGTTAATAATGTATCTTGATAAGATGGAGATAATCTATTAAATAATTTATTTACTATTTCTGAACCAAAATCAAAGACACGTTTATTATCTTTATTCACACTTTCAATTGGAGGAAATTGTGCTTGTTTTGGTAAAAATAACCTACATTCTTTGCGTTCTTTTCTTAATTTAACACAATTATTTATATAATCTTCTAACCAATCATGATCTTGAATTAACAATTCCTTTAATTTATTTGGTATTACTTTCCATAAGTTATCATATTCTTCATTATTCCAACTAACATTGCCTGCTTCATCAAATATGGGTTTTTTACTAGGTTCTTCTCCATATTTGCTTTCTAATTTTTCTTTTTCTAAGTCTGGTTTAGTTAATTCTTCTTCTTCATCTTCTAAAACAAGATCCGCTATTGGTTTAATTTTTCTTGTTTTATTTTTTGGGTTTAATTCGCCATTATCTTTTCGTGTCTTCTTCTTTTCCTTTTTAACTCCTCTAACAAAATTAACAACCTTATCATCTTCTTTAAAATAATATTCGTTACTTTCTAATGAATTAGGTAACTGTATTAAATTATAAATATTTTTAGTTTCGTTATATTCAACCATACTAACATCATATTTTAATTGTTGTATTTCTTTTAATTTTGGTATCATTTCATTTATGTAAAAATTAACAGCTTGATTTAATATTAATTCATTGTTAGTTTCATCAAATTCCTTTACCATTTGTTTAAATGGTAGTATAAATCCTTTTCCAAATTCATCAATAGTTTGTCTTAATAATACAGCTTTTTCTGGATTATTATTTCTAAGTATATTTGTTTCAATTATGTATCCCGTATTTTCAGTTTGAGCCTTAAGTTCCTCTGTAAGTTCATTAAATTCATTAACAACGTTTTGGTTAAAAAAGAGTGAATTATTTTTTTCTTTAATTATTTTTAATTTTATTGATTCAATATTAGTTAAACCTTCTTTAATATGTTCATCCATTGGTTCTCTGGAACTAAAATTAATTTCAATATTTAAGGGGCAAGGCTCATAAATATCGCCGCATTTAGCTTTAAAAACTCTTAAAAATTTCTCTTTATTAACATTAATACGAAATATAGTTCCTACATTTCTTTTACAATTTATACATTCATGTTTTGGTAGTTTAGAATATTCAACTCTTTTTTCTCTTTTTGATTTATTACTTCTAATAATCGGTTTAACATATTTTTCGTAATATGAAGTTTCATATTTATCTTTTAATCTATAAAATTCATTAATTGCTTCAATAGGAGTAAATATAGTTTGTTCAGTCATTATATAAATATACTTATATATTTATTCTATTATCTTTTTGCTTCACTAAAAATTTAGTTTATTAATTGGTGCGTCATTAATTATATCAAATTCATTTTCCCAATGTGGTAAACCAGTAATTAATTCTTGTTGTGCTCTAATTTTAGCATCCTGAAAATTTTTTATTCTAGATAATATATATTGTTTTTTAATAGTTTCTTTTTGTTTTATTTCTTCAGGTGTTAGTTTGCCTTTGTATTTATAAAGTAGTATAATTCCTAAAATTGTAAAAAATAAAACTAACAGTCCTATGTTAAATAACATATTTTGATATTGTTCTTTAAAACTATGACACTGTTTAAGAGTTTCTCCAATAAAATATTTAACGCCCGGCTCAGTTAGCATGGGTTTAGTATATTCATATCCAAAAGAATTCATTATTATACTATAACTTAAAAAATACCTTTAAAAAACAAAAAAAAATTATACCTTTTAACTATATGGATATCTCTTTTCAATCCCTTTTATTTTTTATTATTATTACAATATTATATTTTGCTTTTCCTAGCATAGGAAAACCTAAACTAATAATTTCAGATTTAACTGAAGATGGAGTAAGTTCAGAGTTTTATACAAAAACTTCAAAAAGTTTAGCATTTTATTTAGGTGTTATAGTTGTTAGTCAACTGTTCTTAAATATAGCTTATTTAATGGCAAAATGCGGTGGTTCTTTGGATAAAAATATTGCTGCTGCTGCTTTATTTACTTTTATTCCATGGATACTAATTTTTGGTGTTATGTTAGCAGTTTTAATTATATTTCCTGGATTTAAAGGTGCGTTTGCTGATGTAATTGGATATTATGTTGTTGCTGGAGGAGCAAATGATATTTTTGGTACAATATTGATGGGAACAGATTTGAATGAAATAATTGAACAAACGCAAAATGCTGATGAAAAAAACAAACTAACAAAAGCTGCTGAAGCAATAGTTAAAATATGTGGAAATAAATCTATTTTAATAAATCAAATAAATCCAGATAATTTCTTAAAAATATGGGAAACATTAAAACCATTAATGACTCCTGGTTCATTTGAAAATGGTAAAATTAAACAACAATTATTAGATCTAGTTGTATTAAAAGATAATATAGGTGAAGCATTCTGGTATGTGTATACGGCAATATTAATATCATCAATAGTTTATTATAATTTGGCAACACGTGGGTGTGTTAAAAGTGTTGAACAAATAAAATCGGAACATGATGAATATATTCAACATCGGGAAGCAGCAGCCCAACAACAAAAATTAAATAATTCAACAACATATGTGGTATCATAAGTGTTGCGTTGATTCTCTTTCACATTTTCATATAATTTTTGGATGTGTTAAATAATATAACACTAATACATACGTCAGTATCCCTAAAATTATTGAAAATAACCATAGTGGCAATATTGTTTTATTTTTATAGCCCACACCAAATTCCCTTAACGAACCATTATTATTATATAAAAAACTTGGTTTAAGCATTTGAACTATACCAAAAATCACTAAAAATATTACTATAGACACTAAAGTTGTATTATTTTTTGTAAATGTTCTTAACATATATATTATAATTACTTTTTTTTATAATATATATATACTATTACATCTTAATAATTTATTAATCATATTCGCCAAAATTTTCTACTTCTTCTCCCCATGGGTCACCATCATTATAATCATCTGTTGGATTCATATCCATTGCTAAATCTAATTCTATCTCTCTATCTGTTGTCATCTGTTCTATAGCATCCTCTAAATCTATATCATCTCCTGCTTGTCCTCTTTTTCTTAATTTACTTTGAATTTTTGCTACATTTTCAGCTATCTGTTTATCATGTTCAAAATGTTCTGGGTCATATTCTTTTATTCCTTTTGATATTCCTAAACTATATAATGGACCTAGTTTATGATGTTTTAATATTGTATCTACTGCTCTTTGTTCATCTGACATATCTTTTAACTTATCTGTAAAATCATACTTTTCTGCTTCTTTTAATTTAAACACTTTATCTTCTACATCTTGATATGACACATTTATTGTTTTCTTTGATCTCATCATTATTTGTAAATATGATACTAACAATTTTGCTACTTCTTTATTTAATTTCATTACATCACCTTCAATAAATTCTTGTTCATCTTCTGTAAATCTTAATTGTTGCTCAATCAAAAAATCTGCTGAAAATAAATCAGTTTCTCCTTTATCTGGATTAACTAACATTCTTGTTACCATACTTGGTTCTTTTGTTAAATACATGTAATCAGTTAATACACTTAAGAAATAATATTCATACAATAAAGTTGTTGTCCGTTTATCAAATACATTGTATATTTCTTTATCACCTATTTTAATATTTGTCAGTATTGGAGTGGATTGAGATAACAAATAAATTCCTCTACTTTTTGTCATTATTTCATTTAATACATTTCTTACAGTCATATCTCCATAAAATTTTTCAATTGGTCTATAAAAATCAGATACCATTTCTCTTACATCATTTGCGTGATCATGAGATAATCCCCAATATTTTGGTGTTTCAATTGTTTGTATTCTTTGATTTATTATCATTGAAGGAAATACTATTACAAATAATTCTATATAACTCTTCATAAAGTTTATATAATTATATAATCCATCATCAGATATTTTAATGTCAACATTTCTAGGATTTTGATCAAAACTCCATGTGCTTACTTGTTCTATAAATTTTGTTATATTTCTTAATTCACTCGCATTAAGCTTTGCTTTTAATTTAATAAAATCCAATAATTCTTTTCTCATCTTATAAATTGAAGTTTGAAGGTAATCTTTTAAACCCCTCATTTCACGAGTATCTTCTTCAATATTTACATCATATGTTTCTACCAATTGTTCTAGTTTTTGTGTAAGTGATTTTGGAACATTTTCATCATTCTCATCATCTAATTTAATTAAAACTCTCTTCAAATTATCTACACATGTTATATTTGTATATCCTAGTGATATTTTGATCACATTATTTCTGCTAACTATTTGAAATAAACGCAAAAATTGCTCCTTTGTATAATTTCTACCATCTCTTTTTAGTTTAGCTATTTTTTCTTGAATTGTATCCATTTTCTTTAAATAATCTGGTTTGTCAACACAAACTGTAGCTAATTCTTCAGATAATGGTATTGATGATTGAAATTTACATAATACTATAAAAGCTTTATAAATTGTTTCTTCACTAAAATCATTTAATAAAACTGGAAATGTTCTTTTTGTATTTATTTCCGAAAGCATTATAGCACTTTCTGTTAAAATTTTAATATCATGTAGTAATGCGGTTAAGCTTAATACTGTATTATTGTATACCTCTATATTTTTATCATCATTTATAAAATATTCAATTGCTGTAACATTTGAAACTCCAGATTCATTACAACATGCATTATCCATAAATAACTGACCAGCTGACTTTAATAACAAGTCTTTCTTTTCAACTATTTTTTGAATTGCTTCTTGAATTGCTAATGAAAAAGCTATTATTTTTGAACTTACTACTAACAATTTTTCTAATTGTCTGTGATTACCTGAATATAACTCATTTTGTAACTCTTCCGTAAATCCATCTGATACATTTTGTAGATGATTAATATGAAATCTTTTTAAAGGCGGTAAGAAATTTAACCATTTTGATAAATCATGTTCTTCTGGGATAAAATCTTGAGGATTAACTAACAAATACTCTGTCTTTTCTTTTATCTTTTGTTCAACTTCTCCATTTGGTAACAAATATCTTACAATAAACTGCTTTAGCTTTTCAACAATTTTTTCCTCATTTTTTGGTAATACATTCCAAGGAATAGTTGTAGGATCACGACTTTTTAATGCCACACATGCTACATAATTAACTGAACTATCATCTCCTTCACCTTCAAATGGAAACCCTGAAAATGAACGCACACACCCGGGGGCAGTTTTACGAGTTCTTATTGGAGGTATACTTGTTTGAATGCCTATTAAATAGGTACCAAGAGTTAAATATAAAATTGTAGACGCATATAATGTTCCATATGATGGCAGTTTTTTACCTTTCTTTGCTGCTTCTTCTTCTCTCTTTCTATATGCAGGTTCTTTTTCAATGATCTTTGTATCACTCATTAAATTTATAACAATGCGTATTATAAATTCCCTTGATTGTTCAATATCAATACCCATGTTAGTTGCCAATATTGATACCACATTTGAAACAATTTCTCCTTCAAGACTTAAACGTCTTTTTGTTAGTTTTTCTTTCTGTTTTTCTAATCTAACATCAGCAGCATCTTTTTCAATTATATCTCTACTTTTATCCACAAATCCTTCTTTATAACCTTCAGAAACATCAAAATCAATTTGACAAATTACTTCACCACTATGTTCATCTACCCACGCATCACCATCATCCGAAATTTTTCCAATTGTTCTCTTTAAATCATTCAATACATCATCATATTTACTATTATTATTGATAAATGTTGAAGCTAAAATATAGTGAAATTTTGGTAATAATTTAGTGTTTGTATCTTTACAATATAACCACCATTCATCTTCCATTTCACCATCAACTATATTAGGACTTTGCGGATTACCTTCATAACAATATATAGAAACAAATCTAACAATATCTGTTTGTCGTTTTATAAAATCATTTTGACCCATTATTAAATCACGTAATTTAGCGTATGGAGATATTTTTTTACCTTTTATTTCATCTTCTATAGATAAACCCATATCATATTGATAATTGTTGTATTTTAATGCATTTGTTTTCTTAAGTTCTTGTAGTCTACTAAATAGATTCTTAAAATATTCAAGTTTTGATGTAATAACTGTATTTAATTCGGATTTTGATATATCATAATTTTTATCAAATTGGTCAATAATTTGTTTTAATGTTTGTTGAATGATTGAATCCTTTGATACCTCTGTTGATTCACATTTGTTTTCACCTTTTTCAGCAGCATCATATATACAACTATAATCAATATTACATAATACATCATCGTCTTTAATAAATACTTTAGGATCAACTTCTTTATCCAAAATCCATTTTTCATTATTTCTAACATAATATTCCATTTTATCAGCAGCTTTTTCACCATGAATATTTTCAAAATCTGTAACTAATAAAGCATAATCTCCCTCTCTAACTTTCTTCGCTTGATTTACCAACGTAGTTGCCATAAATTCAGCAGAATCCTCATCTATTTTATCCTTTTCTCTGAACTTATCAGCTAAAAATACAATAAAATCTTCAGTAGACAAGTTATCCCGCTCTTTTTTATATTTCTCCTCAATTATATCATAATTTGTAGTATCAAACTCTTTATCATAATAAACTGCTTTATCATTATCTGCTAGTAAAGTATCAAGTGAATAATATTTTTTAGCAATAATAAAAGATGAGCATTTATCACTTTGTTTATCTTTCTCAATAATTTCTTTCATGCGAACTTCATCATTATTAAACACTTGTATTAAACTTTTTGGAAACATAAGCTCGATGTTTGTAAATGCCACAGCTGTATTAAATAAATTACCATAATCTTGGATAGTTACACTTTTTAAGAATTCTGAACCACTAATTGTCATATTTGGTTCATCATATCCATATGTTTGTTTTATTTCTTTACCTAATATTGATTCATTATAGGTTCTACCTCCATCTAAAATAATAAATAATGGATTACTAAACACATAAGTACCTTGCTCAACTCTTTTTCCAAAACTATTTTTTATGTATCTTAATGAAGAAAATGTCATTCCATATTCTTTAAATTTAGCATTGTATTCTTTTATTTTATCAAATAAAAAACTGTTAATTTCTTTAAACTGCATATATGTTAAATCAATTGGATAAATCATAAATGGTTCTAAGTAATTAACAACATCAACTAATGATAATCTACCTTTGATATATTTTTTAACAAGCAAAAATAAAATTCTTATTTTTGGTATGATTGTTCTTAAAAATATTTTGTAAATATCCAAATTTGTTAGTTCTTCTGGTTTTTCATATTCACTTAAATCTAATAAATATTGTTTAATGTTATCAACAAAGTTAGTATCATCATATTCTATTTCATTATCTAAACCATCAATAGTAATTCTAGTTACTTCAGTTTGTTGTTTGAGTAATTGCCAATAATTTAAAAAATGAAGATTAAGGTTTGCTTTAACTAACATGTTACTTCCAGGTAAATTTACTTGCGAGAAACGTACTGTTGGTTCAGGAAGTGTAATAATTGAATTAATTGATATAGAATCATTAGGAGTTACCTTAACCCGATGAGCTATTAAATTTTGTCCTTTAAAACTACTTGCCTGTAGTTTTTCCAAAGCTAAATTGTATCTTTGAATTATAAAACGTCTGTTATTAATTTCTGAATTTCCAACAATAGTAGAATACAAATCTCCCAAATTATCAATAATAGCATTAATATTACTTTCAACATTACCTTCAACAATAATACCATTTGGTTCCGCAAAAACGTCATTAACAGTATCTGGATTTACTGAATAAAATGGAGTCATATATTTATCAAATTGTTGATATGTAAAACTTGAATAACGATTTGTAAGATTTCTAGTAGACTGAGATTGGCGAGTTATAAATAAAGAAGACATTTCTTTCAAATCATCATTCAAATTTAGTGTTTCATAATCATCATATCTTTTATACTCACTTATAGTTGTTGGATTAGGATATATTTTTTTAATATTTTTAGTAACCAACATAATCCAATATAAATTGTTTTTAAACTCAGCTAAATATTCAGCTAATGGTCTATCTTCGGCATTGCGTTTAATTACACCAGTAATATTTTTGTTTGAGTCAAATGTTGAAGAAATTTGTCGTAACTGTAAAAAACGTGTAATCATAGTATGAATACTATTTAGTACATTGTTAGTTCGTTTATAATTTGGAATGGTTGAAATCATCTCTTCTAAAAGGTCGCTTGTTTGTGTTTCAATATTATATCTATATTTATCTTTATCAATAGCTACAAATTCTTCAACATGAATTATATCACCAAATTCTATATCATCCATATCAAAAAACATTCTCTGAATTTTTTCTTTTACAATTGTTTTTGGTATCCCTTCCACAGCATCTTCTTGTATTTGTTCTTGTTCTCCGAGTTCAACTAATTCATCTGCTGATACTTCCTTTGGTTCTTCAATCGGAGGTCTAATCTCAAATGTTTCAATTGGTAAATCTTCTGGAATACCCTGATACGCAAAATTAATAAATATTGTATCATCATCGGTAGTTCTAACCTCAATCATATCTTCTTGAATATCTGTAATTTTTCCTGTAATTACAATTGGAATTTCTCCACCGAAATAAATATTAATCCAGGTTCCAGGTAATAAACCATTTTGTCTGGCATAACCATTTTCAGGATTGCTACTAATAACTTTAATAGATTGAATATTTCCATCACCAATCATTCCATCAGGAGATATTTGTAAAACAGTTTTTTCAAATGTTTCACTATTAATTAATTTAATTTTACTTGGATCAATATATTCAATAAAGAACACATTATCATTAAGTATTTCATTTGTAGGATCAGAAATTAAAATGATATCGCCTAATTTTAATAAAACTTCGTCCTTAGAAGGTATGCTAACCTCGGGTTTTAATTCCTCTAATTTTGGAGATTTATCGGGTTCTGTATTAATAACCACTTCCTCTTGTTCTTCTAATACATCTTCGACAGGATTTGGGTTCTCAATGTCTTCCTGTGTTTTTTTTGCTTCTTCTTTTTCAATTTGTTCTGACATCTTATATTTAATGTAGAAATTTTTATAAATCATTAAATCTCAAAATAATATTTTTATATTAATTAAATAATAAATATATAGATAATGCGTTTAAAGACTATTTATAGTTATATTCTAACATGGATAACCAAATTACATACAATCTATCATCCATTCCTGGATTTAAAAATGTTATTGAAACTGGAGAAATTCCTCAAGAATTTCAAAAATATTATACATTGAAACATTATTCTACTAAAGCAAACGAAAAATATACAATTGTTAGATATAGTAAAGAATTTCTTCGACCAGAACTAGTAGATTCTTATGGTTTGTTGCGTTCCGTAATTTTATCAGGACCAAGAGTAGTAGCCTTTGCGCCACCAAAATCATTAACTGGTGAAAATTTTATGTTAAAGTATCCTACAAAGTCTGAACATATTGTTGCCGAAGAATTTATTGAAGGAACAATGATAAATGTATTTTTTGATCCAACATATGGAGTATATGGTTGTTGGCAAGTTGCTACACGTAATACAGTAGGTGCTGAAGTATCATTTTATAAGTGGTCAAATATTACATTTAATCAAATGTTTTTAGAAGCATGTGTTCAAAATAAATTTAATATTCAAACGTTGAACCCAGAATATTGTTATAGTTTTGTTCTACAACATCCAGCTAATAGAATTGTCGTTCCTTTTAAGAAGCCTCAATTATTTTTAGTAGGAGTTTATGAGATTATTCAAAAAGATTCGGATGTAAAAATTATTGAGCACAATTTGTCAGAAGTGAAGAAAGGTGGTCTATGGCATATGACTAGTGTAAAATTTCCAAATGTATTTGATGCGTCATTTAAAACATATTCAGAATTAATTAATAAGTTTGCTTCAGGCAATACTCCATATGATGTAATGGGTGTTGTTGTAAAAAATACACAAACAGGGCAAAGAACTAAATTTAGAAATCCAATTTACGAAGAGGTTAGACATCTAAGAGGAAATCAACCAAAGCTCCAATATCAATATTTATGTTTAAGACATGCCGGTAAATTGCGGGAATTCTTAAAGTATTATCCAGAGACAAAAAATGAAATGTTAAAGTTCAGAAATCAAGTCCATATGTTTACAGAGAATCTTCATAAAAACTATATTTCTTGTTATGTTAAAAAGGAGAAGCCTCTAAGAGAATACTCACAACAATATAGAACTCATATGTTTAAGCTTCATGAGCATTTTATAAGTGAATTGAGACCACAGAAACAATATGTTACAAATACAGTAGTAATTAAATATGTTAATAATTTACATCCATCACTGTTAATGTATTGTTTGAATTATAACCTGAGAAAAAGAATGGTAGATACAATTAAGGCTCAGCATGATAAAATCTAAATGAAAAAGCGTAATAAATTAAAAATAATATATATTTACAAAGGTTCTTAAATTATTTAATTTAACAATTTTGTCTTGTTCCATCAAAGCAACCTTGAATACCCTTTATTTTTTTCATTGCCTCATCTATAACAGCACTTAATATAACCTTAACAGTTGACACACCTTTTGTTGTATCTTCTAAAGATACTTTTAATACACTATCACTATCATGTGGATGATTTTTTACAAACCCAACATAATTTATTTGTTTCAAATCTGTATAAAATATTTTATATAATTCATAATTTAATATATGTCCAATGGTATAGTCTTCATTTACCAATGTTATATCATAACAATTTTCCAATATATTATCTGAACGTTTTATTTCTAGTTCGTCAGACTCAACTGTATGCTTAATTTCTTCTAGTTTTCTTTGAAGGATCTTACATGATTCAATAATTATTTTATCATTATCATAAATACCTACAGATTCAATTACAAAATCAAAACTATTTTTAATTACATAACGCATTCCTTCTAATAATTTCCAATTTGCTGCTTCAAACTTAATCTCATCTTCCGTTTTCCCTTCATCCTTCCATTTTTGTTTACGTATTTCTACTTGTTCTTCCATTTTTTCAAAATCAGGTGTACAACCATAAGAACACGTTCCAGTAACATTAAACATACTGTCATCTCGCGCTTTTCCCGCCGAAAACTTACAAGTTAACTTAATTCTTTCTCCCGGAATTTCATTTGAAATCTTAGGTCTGAGACGTAAAAAGTCTATATAATATTCCCCACTACCATTTGGAGGAATAAACGGAGGAAATATCTTCTTTACTTCACTTTCATCTAAATACTTGTTGGTTTGAGTATTTAGAATCTTAAAATCTTTGGTTGTTACAATCATCGTAGTATCAGTTTTATTCTCAATATCTAATTCAAGAAGATAATTATCAATTGAATGTTTATCTATATCTAAATAATCCATGTGAATAGGAATACAACTTAGACGTTGTTTAACAATTTCATTATTTAGCCGAGAAGTATTAATAGTAATATTGGCATTATTTTCCTCATAGGGTGTTGTCTTAAAAACAACAATAGGAATATCTGATAAAATTGTTCTTCTTATCGCATTAACATAACTAACATCTATATTAGATATAGTAAAAGTCATTCTTCCATCCTCTTCCTTTAAATTATCAATCTTTGACGTCATTCTATCTATATATAATTATATATTTAATATTGTATTAAATATAATTCAATTTTTTAAAATAATTAGTTAAAACTAATAGGAATAAAATCTTAAGGTAAATTAAATGAGCTGTATTTTATATTATAGTAATTTTTGTGAGCCCTCTAAAAAATTATTACAAACTGTTAGTAAAACACAAAATGTAAATAATATTCATTTTGTATGTATTGACAAACGCGTTAAAGATTCAAATGGTAAAGTTTTTATTATATTACCAACTGGTCAGAAATTAATTATGCCTGAGAATATTACCAGAGTACCTGCTCTATTATTACTAAATCAAAATTATAAGGTAATTTATGGTGATGACATTTATAAACATTTAAGACCTAAGGTTACACAAGAGATTAAACAAGCAACTAAAAACAACATGGAACCAATGAATTTTCAAGATGGGTTTGATGGATTTAGCAATGGTGGAATAATATCAGATAATTATAGTTTTTTAGATCAAACAGATACTGATTTAAGTGTTAAAGGTGATGGAGGTTTAAGACAAATACATAATTATGTAACATTAAATGATTCTATGAATTTAACAATGCAACTGCCTCAAGATGATTTTGAGTATAAAACGGATAAAATTAAGGAAGGTGAGATGAGTGTAGAAGCATTACAGCGACGAAGAGAACAAGAGTTGTTAAATATAAGTTATAAATAAGTATTTAAATACTAATTATATTAATATACATTATGGAATTTCCAATCCCCGAAAAAAACCAAATTACTGTTTATACTAAAAGCAGTTGTATTAATTGTACTAAAGTTAAAAAACTATTAAAAGACCAAAGTTTTACATTTAACATAATTGATTGCGATAAATTTATTTTAGAAAATAAAGAAGAATTTTTAGCATTTATTACAAATTTAATTGGCAAAGAATATAGGATGTTTCCTATGGTATTTAATAACGGCAAATTTATTGGAGGATATAATGAAACTGTTAGTTATTTTACAAGTTTACAAGATAAATTATTAGATTTTGATATTTCTTTTTAAATAATATTTTGTATAAAATATCATTTAAAGAAAAACATATATTTAAAATAGAAACAACATGACTACTAATTTAGTTACCGTTTTTAATAATCATTTCGCAGAATTTGTAAATGATGTACAATGTGTTTTTCCTGATGATGCCGATATTTTAACTGCTAAGAATGCTCTTCTTACTATTAGAAAAGCAAATCCTAAATTATTAGTTAAAATTTGGATTAAGTATGTTTATACTCCTTATAAAGAACAAATTGAAGCGGGTGATATTAATTTCTTTTTAACTAAAGATTATTCAACTGATTTGGCTAGAAATGATAATGCTGATAAAATCATGGAAGCTATTGATCGTCTTAGAAAACCTGTAAAAAATATGTCTTCTGAGAATCAAGCAAAAACCATGAACTATATTCAAAATTTATCTAAGTTAGCTATGTTAATACCTCAATAAGAAAAA
>Ga0214923_10000687_pt1 | contig 50228 bp, 46 predicted proteins | sample LL1510_MetaG_FD_177993 | JGI IMG/M metagenome (GOLD analysis project Ga0214923, IMG submission 177993) | Freshwater microbial communities from Lake Lanier, Atlanta, Georgia, United States - LL-1510 | ecosystem: Environmental > Aquatic > Freshwater > Lake | place: USA: Georgia | collected...
GAGAGCAATAAACGCGAATTCTCTTCCGAGAATTTTACTGATACCATCTTTGGTAAGCGTCGTATTATGAGTAACGATGAAATTGCCCAAAACGTATCTATGATTGCAGTCAAGTTCAAATCCATAATAATTGCCGCGACCCTTTGGTATGACAGTGATTCCAGAAACAAGAGCATTCTTTTGTCTAGGCATCTTCTTTGCCTGCTTTCTGGGACACTTCGTTGGAATATCTTCGATGTTGTCTCCATAAATGGTGACTCGATGATACAATCTATATTGACGTTCTCCCTTATACACGCAATATTTATCACATTCGCGTTGGGTTGCGCAAAATCCGAGTGATCTCGCCAAATAAACAATGTCGTCTGATAGACGTTTGGACTTTTGCGTGATTTCGAAATAACGATTCTCAATATCGAACCATCCGTCAGTGTCCAAAAGCCCGGCGAGAAGTTGTAATCTCATATCTCGGCAATTGGTCTTATAATCGAATGGAATATGCTTATTGTTAATCAAATCGTAATGTTTCAACGCTTCCCAGAAAGTGTTTTTGTTTTCATATTCCTTTCCAGTCTTCTTGCTTACCCCTGGATGTGGGCGATTGGTTTCATCTGACACAATCGAATAATTATACTGCTGACAAAACCTAAGATCGAGATTATCTTTCTTAAGTTCGGTTCTCAGATAACCCAAAATTGCTGAATCTTGGTTTGTGATTGCAGACTTTGACGAATGTCCGTCGCCCAGCCACACGCCAATAATATAAGGATCGAATAGAACCGGCTTGGCTTCGAATTCGACTCCCGTGGTATACCCCTTTAGATTTACCGAAATATACCTTGGCAATTTCAGGTAATTCTTGACGGAAATCTGGACGATGTCGGTGGTTTGGTTAGCAACGTGCTCATTGAGATAGCGTTCGGCGTCGTCCCTTTCGACGAAAGTTTTATAATGCAATGAACAAGTATGGTTATCGAAACAACTCGTCTTATACGAAACCTCACCATTCTTTCGGCGCATGGTTTTGATCGCATTCATTCCGGATTGCTTCAAACACAAAATATGTTCGGAGTTTACACTATATTTACTTCCGCCCTTCAAAATGACTTCATACATGTCATCTTCGCCGCGTCCTAAGTCCATTACGCGTCTCGGAGTAGAATCGTCTCCCATTACCAAGTCTCCGATTGCGATATCTTGGACCTTTTTAATAGAACCGTCGTGCATCAGAATAGGAGTGTTCAATCCATGGCACTTTCCGGTCCCCATCGGTCCCTTGATAGCGATGGCCGTTCCCATAGCGCTCGGGTTAGCTATCCATTGACCGACCATTTGCATAATTTGCATCTTGGCATCGTCTAGACCGTATACACAATCGTCTAGAATAGTCTTGGAGCGTTCCATGAACTCGGTGCATTTTTCCATGCCGTCTTCCATGCGGACACTAAGACTCTTGTAAATCGAGAATGGCACACGCATAAAAGCATCGACCCAATACTTGATCTTATGGTATTCGGAATCGCCCGGTTCCATGGACTTCAGCATATTGACCTTTTGCATCACCGTCGCCTTGTACTTTGCAGGAATGTTGGAATCTAGAAGCATCAGACGGTAGGGCTTATCCACGCGAATGTGCTCGTTGATTTCAGTGAGCTCCTTCATGACGCGGAGCTGCTCCTTGTTGGAAAGTTTCTTCTTGAAATAATCGATCTCGCTCGTCTGCTCTTGCTCTGCATTGATCATCTTATGATACTTCCGGGCATTCGCAAGCCGCGTCTTTTGCACCAGCTTCTTGATCGATTGACGGCACTCGTCAATGGCGTGGATCAAAATCTTACTCTTTGGCTTTTGCTTGAGCTTTTCGCTAAGATGCTTCTTGAGTTCCAAGAGTTCCGTGTACTCAGATTCCACGTCCTTGGCTTCCTCTTGGTCATCATCCTTGGACTTACCCTTGGACGTCTTGGAACTCTTGGTCTTGGGCTTTTTGGCGTCGGGCTTATCATCTGACCCGGAATCGGGAGAAGGCGTCGGGATTTGGATTTTCTCGTACTTTTCCTTCATGAACTGTTGCTCGTCATCGCTATCCAGCTCTTCGTCCGCGTCGTCTTCGATGGCTGCCTCGTCCTGCTCATCCGTAGGGTTTCCGCCGTAGGTAAACACAAGACTGAACTTTCCGCCTTCCTCCTCTTCCTCTTCGTCTTCATCTTCGTCTTCTTCGTCGTCCTCATCGTCTTCTTCGTCGTCTTCATCAGACTCTTCGATGTCCTCAGACTCTTCGTCGACCACCTTACGTGACTTTTTCGCGGGTTTCTTATTGGAAGCCTTCTTGTTATCTGACTTGACCTTTTTATTCATATACTTGGACGGGAAAATTCCATTGAGCAACTTGCGAAACTCACGAGGATCAATATCCTCATCACCGCTATCGCCTTCGTCGTATTCCTCGGAATCTTCCTCTTCGGAATCTTCGATCACGCGATTCTTTCTCCTCTTGGACTTCTTGGGAGGAATATAACTGGAATCCGAGTCGGAATCGGATTCCCAGATCTCCTCCTCTTCGGATTCGGACTCGGACGGAGGGTCCTGGCGACCCTTCTTGAGTTTCTGCTTCTTCTGCTGGGAACGGAGACGCGTCTTATCCATCTTCGAAGGCATGATGTTATTATTTTGCACGGGGCACTAGGTTGGTTTGAAGTACTATGTTTAAATCGTTTGGATTCAATTTTTCTTTTACTGGGTTGAGGTTCTTCAGATTTATCATTCTCAAACGTCATTCGGATCAATTCCAAAATCTCTATACGTTTTATTACAAGATATTCTTCCTTTTGGGCAATAATATTTTTTAGTTGTTCGTTTTCTTCCTCCCGCCATTCGAATCGGTAGTTCTATTATCCAATTTGAATTTGAAAACTTGTCTTCTAAATAATATACCATAAAGGATGTAATCCAATCTCTCACAAGTTTACAACGATCATGGTTCGGAATAGACTGAAAAAACTTGCCAAATGTATCTGATCCTTCATAATATGTTTGTAATTCATCAATGATATCAACTGGGGGCGTGGATATCTGTAAAAATTGCAAAAAAGAGGCATTTGATTTCAAGGTGGTTGAATGCAATAAATCTTGTATTTTGTCTCTATATGCATTGTGTTTATGCGAATCTTTTTGTTTTGCATTGAAATGTTTTTCGTACCATGTTTGTCCGTTAAATGCTATAGAAAAATAATACAATGGAATTGGGTATAAGTTTGTGCTTTTCTTTCTATGTTTCGACTCTTTTTGAATTTCGGTTTCATTTGCGCATTCTATGTTAGAATTATCTTGGAAATTCACTTCGGTTATTGTTGGAATTTGTTCATGTATATACTTCAATAATGTTTTTATCATTGTCACAGAGCCCTCACCTCGATCTAAAATCACTTCAAATGAGCATTCTGGGTCATAAACTATGTATGGAATAGAAGCAGAATCAGGTCGATTGTCTTTGTAAGATATAGAAACACTAACGCAATCCGAGTAATTTCCACCGATCTTAACATTTCGACAATATATTTCATCTCGCAACAATAAAGTATTGTCTATAATTTGAAATTTATATTTACCAACATTTACTATTGTTTTTATTGGATCCATTTCATAGTATATGTATAAATTCTATATGTATTGCCCATAAATAATCTCATCAATAAATAAATGAAATTTATTTGGACCAAACTTCCTATTGAATTGGTGAATTTGATATTAGAATATAACGGAAGTATCAAATTGCGAAATGGGAAATATATAGATCAAATTTCAAAATCCGACGTGCGATATGCGCCGCTGATGACCATCCCGGTAAAAAAGTTGGTTTTTAATTGCGGCGCCGGAACTTATGTTCATGTTCTATTTTCGAATTTTACGTATAGATTAACCATGACTGAATATTATAATTGCCTTCGTTTTATATTTTATAAACACGCATTGTCGGTAGAAGAGACTAGGTTGGTTGTTTTTTGAAACAAAACTTGTATACACATTTGAACAGCGTCCGCACTTTGTGTGGATTTCAATGTTCAAATGCAACATTTTCGATAAATCAATTAAGACGCACGCGAACTTCATCGGTGTAAAAGAAAAGCAGAAAAGAGGAGGGGTCGCAGGGGAAACTAGGTTCCCTGCATCATAAGATAAAATTGAAAGAAAGGATTTAAAATCTGGCATTGTATATTATAGTAGCAACATGTCAGTATCTGCTCAACGTTCCAAGATGAACGAATACAAAAATCCATCCAGGGTCATCGGGATTCAGTTTAGTATCATGTCTCCCGATGAGATTCGTAAAAATTCCGTGGTAGAGATCACCTCCCGTGATACCTATATTAACAACAAGCCCGTCATCGGTGGTCTCTTTGACCCTCGCATGGGTGTGTTGGAGCCCGGAACGATTTGCCCCACGGATGGAATGACGTATATTGATACTCCCGGATATTTTGGTCATATTGAGCTCGCCAGACCGGTTTTCCTGATTCAGCATATCAAGGACGTGATGAAAATTTGCCGATGTGTTTGTTTCAAGTGCAGCAAACTCTTGATCAATAAGAACCAGCATCGTCATATTTTGTCCAAGCCTTCCGCCGATCGATGGGATTACGTTTCGCAACTCGCCGCCAAGGTGAAGCGGTGCGGCGAATCCACGGAAGACGGTTGCGGATGTAAGCAGCCCGATAAGGTCAAGCTGGAGGGCATGGCGACTTTGTATGCGTCTTGGGAAAACATTGATAGCGAGGAGGCTGGCGAGAGCAAAAAAATAAACATGAAGTTGACTCCGGAAATCGTGCTGAAGATATTTAAGCGTATTTCGGACGACGACGTTTCGTTTATGGGATTCAGTCCGACGTGGTCGCGACCCGATTGGATGATTTGCCAGGTTTTGCCCGTTGCACCGCCCGCCGTTCGCCCTTCGGTGAAGTAGGACGCCCAACAGCGCTCGGAGGACGATTTGACGCATATCTACAGTAATATTCTGAAGACCAATAACGTGTTGCGCGAGAAGATGGTGAATCCGGATACGAATGTGAACGTGATCGAGGGCTGGACTACGATTTTGCAGCATTCCATTGCGATGATCGTGAACAATAAGATCAAGGGCGTGGCTCCGATGGCTCAGCGTTCGGGTCGTCCATTGCAGTGTATCATGGGTCGCTTGAACTCGAAGAACGGTCGCATCCGCGGCAATCTGATGGGTAAGCGCGTCGATTTTAGTGCGCGTTCGGTGATCACGGGTGATCCGAACTTGTCGATTCGACAGCTCGGAGTGCCTCTGAAGATCGCCAAGAATATTACCAAACCGATGACTGTGAATGATCGTAATCGCGAGTTCTTGATGAAGTTGATTGAGAACGGTCCGGATATCCATCCAGGCGCGAAGATCCTGGAGCGAAAGAATGGCGAGCATATTTCGCTGAGACATGTGGACCGTGGGTCCATCCGTTTGGAGAACGGAGACATTGTTCATCGTCATATGATGGACGGTGATGCGGTTTTGTTTAACAGACAACCTTCGCTTCACAGAATGTCAATGATGTGTCACATCGTCAAGATCATGAAAAAGGGTGATACCTTTCGCATGAACGTGGGCGTAACAAAACCATACAACGCGGATCAAAAAATTCGCTGCATTTATGCAGTGAGGTTTTGAAAAACCATCAAGGTTCGCAACAGGGAGCATTAAAAGTGTGCGACTCCCTAGTGAATAAAATTTACTTAATTTTGGGCGAAAACAATATAAATAAAAATCTCCAATTAATTTAATGGTGTCCGACACTAAACCTTTAGACGCAACTCAAAAGTGTTGTTCGAAATGTGGCGAATCTAAATCGCTCGACAGGATCGTTAAGAACAGAAATGTTTGCAAAGATTGCTGCAACGCGAGGAAGAAAGAGCGGAGTAAAGAAATAGTTATCGACATTGAAGCAATTAAAACCTGCACTACCTGCAACCAATCCAAAGCAACTTCTAGTTTTATAAAAGGTAGAAATATCTGCACTGACTGCAATAATGAAAGACGTAAGAATAAGTACAAATCGAACGACGAATTTCGTGCGAATGTAATTAAACAAGCATCTAAATTTAAGCATAACAAAGTGTTAGAACGCCGAAAAATAAAGCTGGAAGAAATTGGAGAGGGAAACAAGAAGTGCAGCGTATGTTCAACAATCAAACCAGAATCAAAATTTCGTCATAACCGATTGCGATGTAAAAATTGCGAGAAGGATGATCCAAAAGAAAAGTTCAAGCGAAATATTAGGAGCCGCATTCATAAAGCTCTTAAGCAAAAAAAAGAGATGCATACTATTAAGTATCTCGGATGCACTTCGCCTGAATATTTAGAGTGGATATTTAATTATGACGAAAGATATACACTTGATAACCACGGAAGCGTGTGGCATATTGACCACGTTATCCCTTTATCAAAATTTGATCTGGAAGACAAAGAAGAACAACTTATTGCTTTCAATTGGAGAAATACTATGCCTTTGCTTGCAAAAGAAAACCTAGCCAAAAATAGGAAGATTTTGCCGGAACAAGTCGAAAAGCATTATAAGCATTTGTTGGAATACCATAAACAAAAAAATATAGAAATGCCCCAAAATTTTGTTAGTTTATTTGCGAAACACCTTGTTGACGGGAATCCCCTAAAGCAATCACTACCACTCACATCTGGAAACTTATGTGAGGATCTCGGTTAATATCCGAACCCGATGGTAATAAAGTGATTGATGCGCTCATCTGGTCTCGATAAGACCTACCCTTGAGCAAAATGGGCAATCCGCAGTGGAGTATCTAAAGTCGTGAGGTCTTCGGACCTTTGGTAGACCATGATACCCTCTCAGAGACTGAACGGGTGTTGGTGAACGATGAAGGATTAGCCATCCCGAGTTTGCTTAAGATACAGTCCGTCCCCTTGGGAAACCTTGGGGGTGCTGCATATATGCGGTCGGAAAATCTCGATATTCGTGTTCGATAATTTCCACTGCATATATGCAGTGACGTTTGATGGCGACGAAATGAATATGCATATGGCTCAGAATGTAATGGCTGAGACCGAGTTGCGACACCTAGCCGCAATTCCATATCAGATCATCAGTCCTGCTGCCAATTCACCCATTATTGGCATCTACCAGGACTCGCTTCTGGGGTCGTATAGAATGACAAGAAAAAACGTGACATTTAGTCCGAGCAAGGCAATGGATTTGCTCATGATGTATCCACATGTAAATACAAAGGCGCTAAGAGACGCCGGTAAGAAAATATCTAGTTTCGAAGTGCTTTCCCAAATCATGCCTCCCCTGACCATGGTGTATAAGACCAAACTCTTCGAGGACGGTGAAGAATACAAGGACTCGAATAATGTACTCGAGATCCGAAATGGTAAGTATACGCGCGGTCAGCTCGAGAAGTCTGTGCTCGGTTCCACGACCAAGGGCATTCTCCATCGCGTGTTTAATGACTACGGACCCAAGGCGTGCGCGGACTTCAACGACAATCTCCAAAACGTCGTCACCGAATACATGAAGTCCAGTGCTTATAGTGTCGGCGTGAGTGATTTGATTGCCGATAAGGTCACCCAAGAGAAGATCATCCAGGTAATTACCACGCAAAAGACCGAAGTGCAAGCTCTCATTGATAAGGTTCATTTGGGAGCATTCGAGAACTCCACAGCGAATACCAATATCGCGGAATTCGAGACTTCGGTCAATAATATCCTTAATAAAGCAACGGAGCAATCCGGTAAGATTGGTCGCACCAGTCTCGATCCGAATAACCGTTTCCTCATGATTGTGAACTCGGGATCCAAGGGTTCGCTCATTAATATTTCGCAGATGATTTCGTGTTTGGGTCAGCAGAACGTGGACGGTAAGCGTATTCCCTACGGATTCGATAGCCGCACACTTCCTCATTACAACAAGTTTGATGATAGCCCGAATGCCAGGGGTTTCATCGAGAATTCTTATATTTCGGGTCTGACTGCCCCGGAACTCTTCTTCCACGCTATGGGTGGTCGTATTGGTCTTATTGATACTGCGGTGAAAACATCACAGACGGGTTATATCCAGCGAAGGCTCATCAAGGGTCTTGAGGATCTCAAGGTCGAGTATGATATGACGGTGCGTAATAATATGGGAAAGATCATTCAGTTTGCTTATGGCGACGACGGTTTCGATTCCACCAAAGTCGAGAACCAGTCGATTCCCCTTGTCGGAATGAGCGTCGAGGATATTTATATGCATTTTGATATTATCGGAGTTAACGATCAGACTAGCGAACTCCTCTCTGTTTACGCAAAGAGCACGGCTTCTAGGATCAAGAAGCAAAAGGAGGATACGAAGAAAAAGTGCCAGATGTATATCGATAAGATGTTGACGGCTCGCGATGATATTGTCAAGGGCGTGTTTAATAATAAGAATGATAACAATGTGGTTTTGCCTATTGCTTTGCAAAATATGATTGCGAATATTCAGGGTCAGCTTGGGCTAAACTCTAATTCTACGGTCGATATTACTCCTCTTGAGGCGTTCGAGCTCATCGAAGATAATTTTAAGAAAATGAACCAACTTGCATATGCTCCTTTGACGCGATTGTTCGAAATCGTATATTATTATTATTTGTCTCCCAAGGAACTTCTCGTGAATAAGCGTTTCCATCGCAAGGGTTTGACGTTGCTGTTGGATACGATTTGCCTGAAGCATAAGGAGGCTCTTATTCATCCCGGTGAAATGGTCGGCGTGATTGCCGGTCAGAGCATCGGTGAGCCTACTACGCAGCTGACCTTAAACACTTTCCATTTGAGTGGCGTTGCTTCCAAGTCAAACGTGACGAGAGGCGTGCCAAGAATTGAGGAGATTCTGAGACTCACGAAGAATCCGAAGAATCCTTCGCTCACAGTTTATTTGAAGACCATGGATCAGAACGATAAGGATAAGGCATCAAACTACGCCACGATGATGAGTCATACCCGGCTTGTCGACGTGGTGAAATCGATCCAGATCTGTTTTGATCCGAATGAGCAGTCGACGCTTATTACGGAGGATCGTCAGCTCATGGAGCAATATTACGAGTTTGAGCGTATCATGAACGAGTGTAATGGAACGTCCGCCACCCCTGACGATATTCCTCAAAGATCAAAGTGGGTAATTCGTATGGAGATGGACGCGGAGACGCTCCTCGATAAGAACATTACCATGGACGATATCCATTTCGCGGTTTCGAACAGCCATTTTGCGGGAGATTTGTCGTGCGTGTATTCCGATTACAATAGCGATAAACTGGTGTTCCGCATTCGCATGTCGAATAATATCTTCACCAAGGGAAAGAAGCGCGGCGTCGCGGATACCCTGGATCAGTCCGACGAGATTTACCTTCTGAAGAACTTCCAGGATTCGCTCTTGAATAATATCGTGTTGAGAGGAATCAACGGAATCGATAACGTATTGGCGCGCAAGGTGCAAAACATGGTCGTCAAGGAAGACGGTAAGTACGTCACCAAGGATACGTGGGTTTTGGATACCACGGGCTCGAATTTGTTGGAAGCCCTCGCGCTCGATTTCATCGACCCGTCGCGCACTCTCAGTAACGATATTCGCGAGGTCTTTGATGTCCTCGGCATCGAGGCGGCTAGACAAATGATATTTAATGAGCTTTCGGAAGTCATGGAGTTCAGTGGTGTTTATATTAACTATCACCATCTGAGTTTGTTATGTGATCGCATGACGTGCAATCAAAACATGGTTCCTATTTTCAGATCAGGGTTGCTTAGCGATAACGTCGGACCGATTGCCAAGGCGACTTTCGAGGTTCATGCCGAAGTCCTCCTTGATGCAGCCCGTCATGGTGAGATTGATCACATGCGTGGAGTATCCGCGAATGTAATGTGTGGTCAGTTTGGCAATTACGGCACGGGGTCGTTTCAGTTAGTTCTTGACATGAAGGAGTTCGAGAAGCTCGACGCCGAAGTATCAAAGACTGTGGATGCGAACAAGGAAATCGAAGACGCATTCGGATCTGTCGTGGATAACTCGACGGATGTTTGCAGTAAGAACAAGATTGAAATCAAGAACAATATCGCGAATATTCACGTGCCCGGAGATGCGGGAGTTTGCGACGATGGTTACGACGCTGGGTTCTAAACAAAACTCTACATAATTACACATAAGTTATCCCCTACTGCCGTCACGCCTTCTTCTATCGCCGCATTTCCAACGTTTGCTTTTATATCGTTTGTGTTTTTCCAATTGATTAAAGCATCGTATATATTTTTTTTATTTGTATCATTTTCTAAATAAGAAAACCTAACAGGTGGATTTATTGTAATATTTTCTGAATCAGAATAGTTTTTTGGCACATACGTTCCTTGTTTAAGAGTGACCAAATCGTTCGTTATCGAGCTAACATAAGAGGTTGCTATAACAAATTTATTGGAAGTTAGCTGAAAGAAATTCCGGTTAAGTAAAAAATAATAGTCATCGTTCACTTTGAATATGCAATTTACAAGTCGACCGTCGGCGTATATGTGTATTTTTTCATACTTCACGTTATTCAACGTAACATTAAATTTTGGTTGAAGAACATTATTTGTAGTTTTGAACCCAATATTGGATATGGGTAATAACGCTTCCACGGTTACTGCTTGTGTCGTTGTTCCACCTTTTTGTATTTTTCTCCTTGATTTGCGCGTTCTTTTGTTATTCAATTTCTTGGTCATTATATAATATAGTCTAATATAATAAAAACCACAATTGTCTTAATGTTATTATAATTGCATAATACAAATTGTTACCATATTTGCAGCGATGTTTAGCATTATTTTTTTATAATCATTATATAAAATCATGAATTTTTTTATGCTTTTATACACGTTCGTTCTGTTTTTCTTATTAACACCCGGAATTTTAGTCACATTGCCTCCCAAAGGTTCTACTACTATTGTCGCATTAACACATGCTCTAGTATTTACTCTACTTATGTGGTTAACCCATAAAGCAGTTTGGAGTTTTACGAAAACAGTATCTATATCTCCAGCCGGAATGATGCATTAATAATATATATATTTACTATATACGTTCAAATGAACGTATTGATGATTTTGTATGTATTCGTCCTCTTTTTCGTTTTAACACCTGGAATTTTAGTGACATTGCCTCCAAAAGGATCTAAAATGGTAGTTGCTGCGGTTCATGCGCTCGTTTTTTCGTTAATACTTTGGGCTACTCACAAAATGGTGTGGAAATTTACGAGCAAAACGCTTGAGGGTTTAACGCCTTCCCCTGCGTCTGCGCCTTCTCCTGCTCCAGCACCCAAAAAGGCAATGCCTCAATCAGTTTGATTTTATTTCATCGATGATTTCTCGAGGATAATCCATCTGCTCTAATACACGGATAGCTCCATGTATTTTAGAAATACCCTTTACCATTTTATAAGTATACTCGAGTTTACCGTTATTATCAACAACATCCATTTTATAGTTTCGAATGCGACGCTTGCATTCGAGTTTCGACAGTTTTTTACATATCGACGAATAATGCGTGGTTAATACAAAGTCTACGTTTTCATATTTTGACAAATATTTCAAGAACGCATGTGCGGACTTGGCTGCTTCTATTGGGTTAGTTCCGGAGTATAACTCATCAAATATGCAATAATGACGGTCATCTGGATAATCTCGAATTGCGTCAATTATCTCTTTGCATCGTCTAGATTCAGCTTGAAATAAACTATCGCGTTCCGATGTATCCGGAATATTCAAATAAGAATGAATATGCGCATAAGGATTCATGTCGCATTTTTTATAAAACCCGCATCCAATTTGCTGTGAAAAAATAATATTCAATGTTGTTGTTTTCAAGAACGTGGTTTTCCCAGATGCGTTAGGACCTGTAATTGTCGCGTTATATTTCAAGTCGCACGAATTAGTAACGCAATCTTGATTTATATGCACGGGATGGAATTGGTCTGTTATTTTACATGATTTTGACTCAAAGTTGGCTACATTAATGACTCCGCGTAGAACGTGATGTTTAATGCCACGCAAATTATCCAAATAACCTTCGAAACCAAATGAATATCGCATTGAGGACTCGTATTCGCTATTCGCATGTAGTTCGTAATAACATTTCAGCAAATACCCTACCTGCGAAATCTTGGAAATAAATCCCTTGGTAAAGGGTTCAATCGGTTCGAGTTCTTTATAAAATGCGCGAAGCGAGGCGCAATGTCGTTCAGTTTCTAAACAAAATTCGGAATACGTATCCTTGGATCTATGTAAGCTGATAAACGATTCCATGTTTGTAATAGTAACTCCAAGATATTCGCGCATTTCGTATAAATGTGTATTTATTTTTTGAATATTATTATAAAATCGATAACACGTTAAAACATTTTGATATATCTGCCAAGCATAGAGACCCACCATTAACATTAAATATATCAATTTATCCAAGGATACACTAGTTATGCTCATGAGAGTTTTGCCGATAAAATGATTTTTTGCTACGTCTTTTAATACATCCAAATATACCGAAAATGTAATCGGAATTCCCCGAAATTTCAAAATGATAAAAGGAAAAATAAAGAAAATGATCGGTAACAATAGGCTCATCGCAGGAGACATGAGATTACCCACGGATAATAACTGAAGAAACCCTGGCGACTTATTAAGAGATCGCAAGACGTCCCATTCCACAAAGCAGTATTTTTCCAAGAAGTATTCGTTTTCTTTCGTGTCTTCCCAAATGCTCATTATGGTAGAATGGTCAATAATATAATTATGCGTTGGAATAACTTCGGTTTCTTGGATCACCTGCTGTGTTTCGATCAAATAACCGACGTCGTCTGTATACTGTTTCTTCCATTCTCCTATCATGGCTTCTGCAAAGGGATGGTTTGGCTGAAATAAAAGCTGATACATGCTTTTTTTTCCGGTTACGGAAACAGCTAATTCTAAATCCGATGTTACATTGTCCATGAGAGGTCTTTTTTTGGAATCGGGCAAATAATCAATGGGTAGTCTAAATGTCCCATACATTGGTTGTTTTGCGTTGGATTTAGAATCCACGTTATCACTTATTGGAACACCTGTGACGTCCGCTACCATGGTCTGAAGATGTGTATTAATAATATCTTGTATTCCAAACATATTATTAACTTTGCATATTAAAAATAAGCTATGCTAACGCGTTGATCTACATATCAAACTTGAAATCCACGGGCAGTTCCTTAATGTTTGAACTATAATGACGTTCTATATTAGTAATAATATCTATGTCTTTACGTGTAATAAAATTAATCGCCAATCCCTTGCGTCCCCATCTTCCACTTCTACCAATGCGGTGCAAATAAGTATGAACACATTTTGATAGATCGAAATTAATTACAGTACTCACTTGCTGGATGTCTATTCCTCGAGCGGTTACATTTGATGATATGAGAACGCGATGAATTCCCTTTCTAAATTCGTAAAATACTTTTTCGCGTTCTTCTTTTTTCATAGAACTGTGAATGCAACAAACGGAAAAACCTTCTTTGTTCATCGCTTCGCATAATTCAATTACACGTCCTACGCTATTTACATAAATGATACATTGATTTACAGTTAGACTTCCAAATATCGTTTTAAGAGTTTCGAATTTGGCTCGATCGTCGGGCAATGCCACGAAATATTGTTGAATGCACTCTAAATTAAGCTTCTCGCGTTTAACTTCAATTCGAAGAGGATCGCGCATAAATTTTTGTGTAACCTTTATCATTTCATCGGGAACAGTAGCACTAAATAAAACCACCTGAACGTCTTCATTAAAACTCTGAAATATGTTATATATTTGTTCTTTAAATCCTCGCGATAACATCTCGTCAGCTTCATCCAACACAAAGGTATTTATGTTACGAGCATTTATATGCTTTCGTCGAATCATATCATATATTCTTCCCGCGCTGCCTACTATAATATGCGGAACTGTTTTTTTCATTTCTTCAGCGTCACTAATAATAGAAGTGCCTCCGACTACCGTTTTTACAACTAACCCGTCCATGCATTCACCTATTGATTTAACAACAAGTGAAATTTGATTAACCAATTCATGCGTTGGCGCTATAATCATGGCTTGCGTTTTTTTAATGGAAACATCTATTCTTTGTAGGACCCCAATCGTAAAAGCTCCGGTTTTTCCGCATCCCGATTGTGATTGTGCAATTATGTCTCGACCCCGAATAATAGGCAAAATAGATTGTTTTTGAATATTACTCGGATTTTCAAAACCATAGTTATATATGCCTCTTAATAATTCTGTTTTTAGTCCCATGTCATCCCAGTTATTTATGGTAACATTTTGTGTTATGTCATCGGTTATGTTATCCATATAAATATTGTAATAACTATATTTTTATATATGTTATTGAAAAATTATATAAAAATGTTGGATGATATTATTATAGACCTTGCAATGATCACCGACCGATATTATAATGTATCAGACTTTAATTCTATCTATTTTGAAAGTCCAGGATCATTTGAAGTCGACACTGCAATAAAGGATATTTTTAGTTATCTTTCCAAGAATATAATTATAACAGACGTTGCTGTGGATAATTCAAAAAAAACGGGATCTCAGGTTAAATCTAGTGGATTCAAACAATCTAATGTCAGTTCAATAACAAAAAAACGTCCATTAAAAAATAGTTTAGATTGGGAGACTGTTAGAGTTAACGATTTCAAAGTAACTGTTCTCGAGACATCGGAAGGTTTCGATAAACAGATAAGCGAAATGCGCGCGTTATTAAATAAAATATCTAGTAAAAATTACGAAATGCAGCGCGATATTATTATGAATAAAGCAAAAGAAATATTTGAATCTGACGACATATCAGAGGACGATAAAACCCGTGTGGCGTTATCGATTATTGATATTTCTCGGTCAAATAAGTTTTATTCCGAATTATATGCCGAATTGTGCAAGTCTTTATCAAGCGAATTTATTTTATTTAAAGAACTACTCCCTCGTTCAATTGAACTATATAAAGACACTCTAGCGAATATTCATTATGTTGATCATAACGTTGACTATGATGGATTTTGCAATTATACTAAAACGAACGATTTGCGAAAGGCGAATGCCTCATTTATTGTGAATTTAATGAAACAATGTGTTTTGGAAAAAACGCAGGTTCTCGACGTAATAGTATCATTAATCGCGCAAGTACAGCAATATATCGATGAGGATAATAGAACGAACGAGGTCGACGAAATTACTGAGAATTTGCATTTATTTATTACACAAAGTAAGCGTGAATTGTCAGAATATGGTGATTGGTCAAAAAATGTCCTGGCGTTTATTAACGACGTTTCGAAAATGAAATCCAAGGATCATGTTAGTCTTTCAACAAGAGCCGTTTTTAAATATATGGATATTTGTGATGATCTGAAAAAGCCATAAATTTTTATTTTTTACTTGAAAATAAAAATTTATTACCATATACGGTTACCTCCGCATCTGCCACCGGTCATTCTGTTTCCACGACTTGAGCCCGTAAACCAATAAATTACCCAGATTATTACTGCAACAATGATAATAAACGTAATAAACATTTTGAATACGTTGAAAAACTGAACGAATTGACAATATGTAGTATTTTGATTTGCCGCATTGCAAACAGTGACACCTCCAGCATTTCCTATAGAAGATCCCAATCCAAGACCTCCGCCATAAGCTAAAGCAGAGCCAAACGTAGAACTAGTCGAACCTTTAGAATTTTTCATATATATATTGAATTTATATTTTATTTATTTTTATTGAAAAATGGTGTAAAAATATAAATTTAATATATATAAAAATGGCATATTCGAATCTAAATAAAAGTATATTTTACCCAGAAACACGCGGATTAAACCCAAATGATTTAGGTCATGAATCGACTATGTATGAAATTTTCGTTTTTGATAATTGGATGCAGGTGATATTGGGTAAAATGAATACGTCTTTTTCAGCCAAAGATGTTGTATATTATCCTATTTATTTATTAAAGGATCATAAAATAAAGGGTCAAATTGGCGTATTTGAAATCCAGTCTGATAAAACCTTGGAAATAATCGACGACGATGGAGACGTTGATATTAGCAAAATGGGGTCGCCCATATTATATCCTTTTGTTACACCTGAATATATAAATAAAAAGTCGGAGAAGGTCTTGGAAAAAGGTGAAGCGCACGTAAGTGTTTCAGATAAGGAAAAAGAAGAAGAAAAAGAAGACGACGAAAAAGAGGATGATGAAGACGACATAACTACAATTAAACCCGCGTCTTATTCTCGACAAACTGAACGCGCAGTAGAATCATTGAAAGATGGAGTGTTTATAGTAGATAAACACATAAAACCGCCAGTTTTATTAACCGAAGAAACCGAGAAAGAGGCAACAGCTTTAAAAAAGGAATATCGCGAGTCTTCGAGAACGCCTTGGATTTCCAAGTTTATGAAAAACGATCACTTTGGTATACACGAGGTTGAAGCCAACGGCGATTGTTTTTTTGCGGTTATAAGAGACGCATTTAAACAGATTGGACAAGTTACAACTGTGGAAAAATTACGCGCATTATTGGCTAAAGAAGCCACCGAAGAAGTATTTCACGAGCATCGCACATTGTTTCTATCTTTAGATGGAACTATAAAAGATTATGACATTGAACTGAAATCGTTGAAACACGCCTTGGAAAAAGTATATAAACAACGCGCGTTGAAAGCTAAGAAGGAAGGAAACAACCCAGAGTTGGCTAAAATTTTAGCAGAAACCAATGAAGCAAAGGCGCAATATAAAAAAATACAACAAGATAAGCGTGAAACAGAGGCGCTTATAGAAGAAAACATAGGACCATTTGCAAAGATCGATACCATGGATAAGTTTCGAGAATTTATTCAGAGCAGTTCTTATTGGGCTGATTCTTGGGCTGTTTCAGTATTGGAACGTTTATTAGATATAAAGATGATTATTTTGTCCGAACGATCATATCGCGAAGGCGCCCTCGATAGCGTAATGGTTTGCGGAGAAATAGACCAGGATTTACAGAAATCAGGAACGTTCAAGCCGAAATATTATATCATGGCATCATTTACCGGAAACCACTTCAAATTAATTAATTATAAGGATAAACGCATTTTTTTATTCCACGAAATACCCTATTACGTGAAAAATTTGATTATTAATAAATGCGTTGAAAAGAACGCGGGTCCATTCTACGTGATCCAAGATTTTCGCAATTTACGTTCTAAAATGGGATTGGACGATAACGCATCCGCGGACGATGATATCCAAGAAGCGCAGTATACGAATAACGATTTATATGATCCGAATATTGTTTTCATGTTTCACTCCAAATCCGATAAATCCCCGAAACCAGGCAAGGGTTCAAACGAAAAGATCCCGGGCGATAAATTAGAGACATTTAAGGATCTTGGAAGAATTGTCGATTGGCGCCGTAAATTAGACGATAGCTGGACCGAAGTTGTGTTTTCGTTGGATGGACATAAATGGTCTTCTGTGGAGCATTACTATCAGGGCGCGAAATTCAAAAACGGATTCCCCGATTTCGCCTTGCAGTTCTCTTTAGATAGTGATAGCGAGATTTCCAAGAGTATCGAATTGGCGCGCGCCGCGGGCGGACCTTCGGGGAAACGCAAAAATAAGTTGTTAAGACCCACCAAAGTAGTGATTGATCCGAATTTTTACGGAGAACGCAACGAGAGCGAGCGAGAGACCGCGCTCCGCGCCAAATTCGCGCAAAACCAGGATATGAAGGCGTTATTGATAGCCACTCGAAACGCCAAGTTAACGCAGTTTGTTCGCGGGGCTCCGGCGACCCCTGACGACGCTTTGATGAAAATACGCCGCGAACTAATCTGATTATTATGTCATAATAGTATAGTAGAATGAGTTCCAAGATACAACAATTTATAAAATCCCATTTTTCGAATGAAATTAAGGACGCAACTCCTACGTTTTCTCCGAAATCCCGGGGTTTTATAAATACCTTATATCACGCGATTTTAGAGGCGGAACAATCTTGGAACAAAACGAGAAAAGGTTTAATAACAGGATCTCCGATAACCACGTCGTCGTCGAATTATGTGCCTAGTCATATTCCTTATCCGGATATAAAGACCATGCCAATGATGAAGTCGAATTATTCATTTACGGTTCTATCTAGGACCGTAAGCGTGGAAATGGCACATCCTCCGGCATCCGAGGCTCAGATTGTCGGGTTTTTCCAAGACGCGATCCATAAAATATATATGTGGATTTATGTGGCGACCAAGTTCGCTGCGGCGTCTTGTTCCAAAGCCATGTCTGTCCATTTGTATTTTACGGATTATACGAAAACCTTATCCAAAACTAGGGAAGCAACGCCTCTGAATCCCGTTCATGTAAATACGGCTTTTACAACAGCATGCGCACCTTCAACCGAAATATTTTTGTTTCGCAAAGAAGAATGGTTCAAGGTATTCATCCACGAGACTTTTCACAATCTCGGCTTGGATTTTTCATCGATGGATAACAGTAATATAAACACAATGGTTTCCAAGATTTTCCCCGTAACCGGCGATATTCGTTTATACGAAACCTATTGCGAAATGTGGGCGGAAATTATGAATGCATTATTTGTGTCGGTCTTATCGACACAGAAAGCGAAGGATCATGAAACCACGGTAATGCGTAAGTTTCGAACTATGTTGGGATTCGAGTCCGTTTTTTCAGTGTTTCAATGTGTAAAAATCTTGGAACATTATGGTTTAACTTATCATGATATGACGATCCTAGAAAGACGATCGGTCGGATTGAAAAAATACAAGGAGGAAACGTACATCCTTTCTTATTACATTATTAAATCCATTTTTATGACTCACGTGAACGATTTCGTCGAATGGTGCTTGGATCATAACGGCGCGACGTTGGATTTTAAAAAGACCTCGACCAACGCGGCAGATTTCGTTCGACTTATAACGGAATTATATAAAACGCCCAAGCATTTAGAGCTAGTGGAATTCGTCAAAAAGGTCGATTTATCGGGCGTTGACAATTTTATTCGAGATACGTTAAGAATGACGGTTTTTGGATAGAATACAAAATTGAACCCGGAGTGCGATTATAAAAACATTACAATCTTGATCAAAGAAATGTTCGCCGCCGTTGTCGTTTTGTCCGTTGCTATTGCTATTATTGTGTTTGGAAATGACACGCCGTCGAAGTCGGTTGGTCATCCGCCCATGTCCACGTTTATTCTATGCAACTTTTATCCAACAGAGTCAAATGATATTACGATGACCTTTGCGAATCGCGTATCGGTCGAGATCTTGAATGATGCCCAGATGGAAGAGTATCGTCTGAATCAACTCAAGACTTGTCATACATTTTGGAATGTGGAATTCCAAACCGAAGGCGACTATGAAGCCGAAGGCGACTATGAAGCCGAAGGAGCCCTCGGATCAGAATGGAGCGATTCCGATTGGGAAGAAGAATCGAATTGGGATGAGGAAGAATACGTCGAAGCGTAAAAAATACATAGAATACAATTTATATATTTTTATTTTTGTCTGGCTTAAACTTTGCCGAAACCCTCTATTCTAGCTTCGCCTTCATTTCCGAAATATCCAGCTCCGAAATATGCATCGGTTCGCCGTCATTCAACGGTTTTCCTCCGGGACCATAGACAATGCGCATCATGTCTGCTTCGGGCATATTAGCCAACTGGGAATTCAAGTAATCGATCATGTCAGGTCCGGCGACTTGAACATCCGATTCGGAGGACATGCTGCGCTCTGAAATGCCACGTCCTCGAAACAAACGCTCCATCTCGGAAAGCTCGAATTCGAGCTTTGCAATGCGCTCCTCATGAGCGGCGACAATCTTGCGTTGATCCAGAAGAATCGCCTCCAGCTGGCGATTTCCGATGGTGAGTTGATGTAGATTCATCGGCTCCACCGCAATCGGTTTCTCGTTGATAAACAAGAAGTAGCGGCTACGTCCAACCTGATATTGCACACCAGTTTGATCGTAATTGGGGTCAGCGCGCTTCATGGCAAACTGCTTCTCCAAATCCCTGCGAGTATCGCACGAAAAGTCATTGTCGCGCCAATTCAGGAAGTGCACAAAGGCGTTCTTCCCGGTGAGCCCGTTGGGGCGCTTGAACTCGACGACATCGATGCGCGAGATGTCTCCGAAAATGGTGAAATTTCCCGCGAATTCCTCGCGAGTCTGCTTGGGATGAACATTCTTTACATATATACTGTTCCAGTTGGAGGGAGCCTCGGGACCGGAGAAATCGATGGCGAAAGACGACATGATTGTTGGTTTGGTTAGTTGCGTCAAATAATTTGACAAAAAAGCTTTTCAATTTTTATCTCAGGTCCATCCAAATTTTTCCAAGGCGATTTTCTCCCAGAACCACCAACTGACCGTCCGCATTTACTACCGCTTTACCTTCCCAAATTCGCGTTTTCAAATCGGATTCTCGACATCGCAACGCTGGATGAACTAGAATACATTCGCCGCTTTTCGCAAGATCATTGCGAACTTCTTGGTATACGTTGCGTTTGAACTTACATATTTCTTCTTGAACAGTCGAGCTTATTTTATTCCAAAGCTCCAATTCAGAGGTCGTTAGCATAACACCGCGCTTCCCTCCTTTTTGTTTGGCGATAGTGGGCGTGTCATAAGGCGACGGTTTTGCGAATTTTGCACTGTGTGTTTCCAATAAAGCTCGTCTTGTTTCATCGCCACACAATCGACTCAATCGAATATATTTTTCCCCATGGAAACAATGTTCGCCAGTTTGGTATATACGTCGATTTCCATTATCGTCGACAATAATAACGTCTTGTTCCCAAAAATTACTTAGCGATCTGAACTCCTGTTTCTTGGAAAAGAAGGTTATCATAGTATTCGTGATTTACAATAAACTTATCCGGCTATATCAATTTTACATATTGGCGTAAAATTGATAGGTGAAATGATTTATGCCCAGTACATTAAATCATGGGAATAAAAAATCTAAACCGTTTCTTTATAGAAAACTGTAGCAAACAGGCAACAAAACGCGTCAATATTCGCGAGTTTTCCGGGAAAACAATCGTTGTCGATACCAGCATATATATCTATAAATTCATCGCGCAAAATGCCCTTATAGAGAATATGTATTTATTGATATCTATTTTAAAGCAAAACAATGTAACCCCAATATTCGTATTTGACGGAAAGTCTCCTCCCGAAAAACGCGAGCTTATAATTCAACGCAATCGATTGAAGCAAGAAGCCGAGAAAAAATACAAGGAACTCCAATCCACTCTGACACAGGCGCCGCCTTCCGCGAAACAAGATATTGAACTAGAGATGGAGTCGCTTAAAAAAAAATTCATTCGCATCAAGGAAACAGATATATTAAAAATAAAAGCTTTGATGTCTGCTTATGGAGCGTCGTATTGTGACGCCGAAGGAGAAGCCGATAAATTATGCGTTTATATGGTGAAAACCGGAATCGCATGGGCGTGTTTGAGCGATGATATGGATATGTTTGTATATGGATGTCCTCGCGTATTACGACATGCAAGTTTACTAAAACATAATGTTATCCTCTACGATTTGGATATTATATTAAATGAATTGAATATGACCATGTCAGAATTTCGCCAAATCACTGTTATTTCAGGAACTGATTATAACATTAACCAAATGACGTCATTGCATGAAACTATGAAATGGTTTTATCAATATAAAAAAGAATGTATTTCAGACGGTCGGCAGTCATTTTACAATTGGCTTCTGAAATTCACCAAGTATATTAGAAATTATGATGATCTAATTATTGTTGATAATATGTTTAATATTGACGAAAATGACTCGGATTTAGCATCACGAGAAGTGAAAATGTTCACAATGAATAATAAAGCGTTACAACGCATATTGTCAACCGATGGATTTATATTTGCATAAATGGCGAAACCTACAATTATTGATTTTTTTATTTGCTTTATAATTATATATGTTATCTGAAATAGTATCGAGATACGCAAAGTGCAATTCCATCAATGAAGTCGCAACTGACATTAGTTACAAAAAAATTCATTCAGAATTGAATAAATTATTGAATAACGTAGATCAAAAAATTCGAGTCATAGAATCGGCTATTCTATATAAAAATATACCATTTGATTTTAATTGGCGTGAATATCTTGATATAAATAGTGACATAAGGCGTCACATTTCCGACGAATATGAAGCGAAAATAAATTACGATTTGTATGGATTTTACGAAAATCGACTTTATAAAAAGTCGCAATTGTGTAATATAAATACGTTTATTTATTGCGGAGGAAAATGCGGGGGTGTTACGTTGCGCAATACATTTCAAAAAAAACGGACACTCTGTCTACATACGCATAGCAACGAAGAATTTATTGCAAATTACATAGGATGTGGCGGAATTCATGAATTAATAAAACGGAACATGAGCTTGCATAAAACTATCTATGTAATAGATTCATATAGATTACCCATTGAACGAAAGATGTCTTCTTTTTTTCAGAATATTTCTATAGACATACCCGATTACAAATCCAAGACTATAGATGAATTAATCACTTATTTTAATCATCAATACATATATAATGTAGATCCAACACAAAATAATGAAGATTATCACCCAATTGATGAGATGATAGAATATCTTGGAATATCGCCTAATATTAATTTTGATTTTAACAAATGCTATGGCTTATGCAAATATCAAAATATAGTGTTCATTAAACTTAGATTTAAAAATATTGATAAATGGGAGGGAATTTTATCTGGAATAACCGGACGATCTTTAACTCTATGCTGCGATAATCTTTCCAAGAATAAACCATATGTTGATTTATATGAGCAATTCAAGACCAGATACAAGGTTCCGAAACGTTATATCGACGATTTATCTAAAAATATCATATTTAATAAATATAATACACCAAATGAACAAAAAGAATATATAAATTATTGGACAACGCGTTCTGTATACACCGATTAACATTTATCCAATTTCGTAATAAACTTATGAAGTTCGTACACGAAATATGTGTCTTAATTGATTTATCGTTAACGTTGCATTTGAACACTATACGCATTTTGTGCGGAAACAATTCTCAAAGATCTAAAACATAAAACGGGGTTTTATGTTTTACTTCTTTTTTATGATAATGTTTGGTTTTCTATTTTTTATGCATATTGTTTTTTGGAGTCTATGTTTTTATGATTTATTTTTATAAGCATTTAAACAGTCGCGGCAACAGTAGCCTTGACAAAGTGGTGCTTCATGAAACGCTGGAGGTTGAAGTAGGTAAGCTCATCGGAAGCCTGAATCTTAAGGAGAGCCGTAAGCTTAGCATCAGGCTTGATCACTCTGCCATTGTCCTTATCCTGGAGGTTATTGGCACGAATGTAAGCATTGATCTCCTTGCTCACGGCAGTGCGCGCAAGCTCAGTGCCTGCGGGCTTGCCGAGGAACGAAGCAAGCTCGTCACTGATACGGGTGGGCTTGACGAAACCAGAGGGGGCGCGGTTACCAGATCGCTTCTTCTGGGAAGTCTTCTGTGCGGTCTTGATCTCACGGGCGACCGACTTCTCAAGGGTCTTGTAATCCGCCTTGAGTGTGGAGAGGAGACTAAGTACCTGCTGGAACTTCGCGCTGAACTCATTCATCTTGGTAACAATAGAAAGCTCAGTCGTCTCGGGAACAGCCTCATTCGTCAAAGGAACGTCGGCAGCGGCGGTGGCGGCAACAACAGGAGTGGTCACAACATCGGCAACCTTTGCTGCCTTCTTGGCAGCGGTCTTCTTGGCAGCAACCTCCTTCACGGGGGCGACAGCGGGGGCAGGGGTGGCAGCAACAACAGTCTTAGATGCACGAACCATTTCTGATCTATACAGTATAGAGTGACCTTTTTTTATATTGTTTGACGCATAAATATATTTATTGCTAAAGTCTGGCTTGATATGTCGAGTGGTGATCGATAACTAACGCGTTCATATTTATTTTTCGTGTAACAAACGCGCATTTAGAAAACTCCTAAAGAATATCACTGCAATAATCATGATAGAAACATATTTGGTTTTCACTAAATATGTTATTAGTAAACAACGGATTCATATAACCAAGGCATAGACGCCCTGGCATTTGCTGACACCATAGTCAATCCGCATAATATGTGAAATGTTCCAAGGGTGCGAAATTCGACGTCCACGCCCGTATAAACCATATCCTCCATAACACATAAACAAAGTTCTCGAATTACCTCTTCGCTAACATCATTATAGCGTATTCTCTGGTTTAAAACCGTAATAAATGGATCACTCAAAGGGCAAATCTTGAGTTTCACGTTGAGCGGTATTTGCGCCCTATAATACCAAATATCATATAAACTTCTGAAGTATCGGATACAGTCCCGGTGATCTAATTGCGTAAACCAAGCGGACTGCGCATAATTTCCAAGATTATCAATCTCTATAAATAAATCCTCGATGCGTCGTTGAATCGGAAGACTTCGGATCGTTCTTAGTTTTTCTATCATTTCATTTGCATTATACATTTGATCTATTGCTGCATTTTGCATTGTGTTTCCCGAAAGATCGGTAACACTATAAACCATTCTTTGCGACGCTGAACGATTCGACTGTCGCTGCGTCGAGTATTCCGTAAGAGGCATCGTCTCGGATCCCATTTTTTTATTCATCAGTCTATTTAATCGCGTCAGTTTATCTATTCTTACGCGCATATAATCGATGGATTCTCTGTTATAAGGATTAACGATGCTATTTGCGCGTTGTTTGTTTTTAAATAACGTAATAATCGAGTCGAAATCAAATCCATAGACGAAATGTTGTGCCCCTTCATAACTGAAAAATTCCCCTACGGGAATATTTTTAATGGGTTCCAGAGTATAAAAATCCGTCTCATTTACGCATAATCCGCGGTTTTTTAGAGCCGGACCTCTTAGCCTCAAGGATTCCCGTGTCACATAACCTCTAAAACTTTTTTGCATAACTAGCGCACTTTCTTCCATGGCGTAAATGCGCGCCACTCTATCCATCAAAATCTGTTTACTTCCAGATAACGCAAAATCGTATAGCAACTTTATTTTACGCAAGTCTTTGGCATTATATTGTTTGTATCCGCGCGAATCGACTTGACGAAATACAATCCCCGATTTATACTCTCGTATAATATCCTTTAGCTCGGATTGCTTACACTTATCTAATATGCTACGCTCTTTATTCGGCATAGACCGTTTATTTGTAGTTGGAGCAACTACTCGATTCTCTATAACATCATCGTGTTCAAATAAGCGAATAGGTTTTGAGAACATATTTATATTATATGCATAAAATTATTTATATGTATTTACATAATAATATCATTATAACATGATGTGTCAATTCAAGGTCGGTGACAAAATCCGTAAAATAGTGGGCGGCGTAGTAGAACCTGAGGTTTTTACCATAGAAATCTTGGAAAAGACGGTCGAGGGCAATTGGCACGATGGTTATTATGATGTTTGGTATGCCCATTTCCAAGATTGCGAAAAGATTCATATCATCTATTTCCACCAATATGGAGGGGAACATTGCGAATACGCGGTTTTGGCGGAATAATCATTTCTTGGAGTATTATACATGATTATTCAATTATCTGAAGAAGAGCAGGAAATCTTGGAACAATTGGCGGCGATTGTCTCTGTAAGTCCGTCCTCAAATCCCGAACAGTTTTGTTTTCTAGCGAAATACGCATCGGAATATATACCCACGCGCATCGCTTTATTATTGCGCGAATTCTCGTTCCGCGGATCAGAAACCGGATTTCTTCTCATACGTTTTCCACCGGGTTTTGACGACCACAATTTGCCACCAACTCCACTCGATAATAAAAGCAAGGTCGGAGAGACCACTCGTCTGGCTCGAATTCAAGCCATTATTGTGTCCTCAATTAGTGATTTAGTGGCATACGAAGCCGAAGGTTATGGTAGATTATTCCAAGACGTAGTTCCCGTTAAATCAATGGCTTCTGACCAAACTAGCGTCGGAAGTAACGTCGAACTCGAAATACATACTGAACAAGCCTTTTCTAAATTACGACCTGATATATTAAGTTTGGCGTGTTTGCGCGGAGATCCTCATGCAATGACGCATATTCTACCAGTTCAGAGAATTATTCAGAATCTTGGAATCAATGAAGTGAAAATCGCACGTGAATCATTATGGAAAACCGGCGTGGATCTCTCTTTTAAATTAAATGGGAATGAATTCTTGGAAGGCGACGTGCGCGGTCCGCTCCCTATTATCCATGGTTCGGAATCGGACCCTTGGTTAACCTTTGACCAAGATTTGATGTTTGGAGAGACCCCGGAAGCGTCGGAAATGATTCACCAAATAGTTAATGTGTATTATGCACACAGAATTTCGCATAATTTGGTTCCCGGGGAAATTGCGTTGATTGATAATCGCCGCGCGGTTCACGGCAGATCACCGTTTTTTCCAAGATATGACGGAAAAGACCGGTTCCTAACGCGCTGTTTTGGCACTATGAATTACGAGGCGTCGCGATTTGCCCGACCCGATAATGGTCGCGTAATTTCGGCTATTTATAGCTAATTTGGAGCATTATTTTGCGAAATATTTACACCCTTGTAAAACGCCCCATTTTAACGACATTACGTTGCAAATAAAATTGAATCGGGTTATAACGTCCTTCAGATAAGCAAACTGAAACCCTAGTTTTAGAAGAATGTCCTCTGCCGCTAAGCCTGTTGTCCTTTCCTCTGCTGACTGGTCTCCGACCGCCGCCAAGTTCATGCCTCCCAAGGTGAATGAGCGCGGTGGTAAGTCGATCAATATCGTCAGCAAACAGACCAATCGTTCCCTTCATATCTCCACCCCCATGATGATGACCTGGGGCATTGCCGATTTCATCGGTGATAACGGAGAGTCCGATGGGAAATTCAGCATCTCACTTAACTTCCCCAATGATGAATACAGAAAGCCCGCCACCGACAAGTTCCTTCAGCAGCTCAAGGAGTTTGAGAACTACATTCTCGACGAGGCGGTCAAGAACTCCGAGCTCTGGTGGGGCGAGGAGATGTCGCGCGAAGTTTGCAAGCATACATTCTTTCCCTTCCTCAAGTATTCGAAGAACAAGGATACCAAGAAGATTGATTTGACGAAGCCGCCTTCTATCCGCGCCAAGGTTCCGTTCTACGATGGTAAGTGGAATGTCGAACTCTACGATACCAAGGAGAATCTGATCTTTCCTTGCGATAACCAGAATCTGACTCCTGTCGACTTTGTGCCCAAGCTCAGCCAGGTAGCCTGCGTCCTCCAATGTGGCGGCATCTGGATCGGTGGCAAGGGTTGGGGTCTTACCTGGAAGCTCGTCCAGAGCGTTGTCAAGCCTCGTGAGGTTGTCAGTGTTTATGGCAAGTGCCATATCCAGCTCTCGCCCGAGGATCGCGATGCGATCGATAACCAGAAGATTCCTGATGATGAGTGCGAGGTTGAAGGTGAGGAGCAATATCAAGTTGCCTCCATGCCGATTGATACTGCTGCCGAAGATTCCGACGAGGAAGATGAGCAAGATGTTGCACCAGTCGTCGCTCCTACGCCAGTGAAGAAGGTTGTCAAGAAGGCAGCACCCGCTGCTGTGGCTGACGCTGTTATGGCTCCCGCTGCCGTGGAGGAGCCTGTTGTTCTCGCGTCAGCAAGCGTCGAGCCCGCCAAGAAGAAGGTTGTGAAGAAGAAGGTGGTGGCTTAAATAAAAACAAAAATAATGTAGTCTAGTAGGGTTTGTAATATGTAATCGTATAAATAGATTTATTTTTTATACGATTTCCAAATGAACATATACGTCCGCGCGCTTCGCCACATTATAGACGTCCTCTGTGTTGATTTTGGATATTCCAACGTTCGCTAACACAATAACTTGAGACGACGTCATCTTCAATTGTTTCCTAGCAACCGAAAATCGACGATTCCCCAAATAAATCTCTATCTCGTCTTTTTTCCAAAGCTCTTCTACATTACTTGTAATCCGCACATGAACGTTATTATTTTCGTCGATTTCGACGTTATCAGGTAACATCGGATTGCAATGCACATATAAATCTCCGCCTCCGGATTTATCATATACCAACTCATGATGCCATAACGGAACTAAATACGTTTTTCCTCCTTCTGCTAAACGATATAAATTGTCGTCAAATAAGTCGTCCAAAAATGGATTCAATATAATACATTCATCGTCTTGAGTTTTCTTGGAATACAAATCCTCTAGTCGAATCAAAAAATCGTCGCTTAAATGAAAAACATCGCGATATTGGCGTAATATTTCCTTTATTTTCACCAACATTTTCTTATCCAGTTTTCCCAATAGTTCCAGCGCTTTGGGTTCGCATTTCGATGTTATTCGCTCGACAATCGTATAAAACACTCGCGATTTTATCTCTTGAAATACCTCCGATTTCAAAATCGGTGTTAGAAACGAAAACAAAATATTATTATAACCAGGTTTTGCGTCTTCCATGTCACCTTCAGCGTCCTCGTTTAAATCAACCGACGTTTCGTCCTCATCGTCTTTATATCCCATATAGACTAATAAATAATCATAGGATTCTTGTATTAAACGAAACTGTTCGGCAGCATCGTGCGCTTTGTTCTTATCCGGATGATAAACCAATGCTTTTCGTCGATATTGACGTTTCAAATCGTCAATTTCCCATTCTCCGGTCAATCCCAAATTTTCACATGCTGTTTTATAATTCATAATGATGTATCTTATTTATGATATAAAAGAACATACTCTCTAAGTGATAAATGGGACGATAATTATTATTATAATATTTCAAAAACGTGTGTGTTTTTTTCAATACATCAGAAACGCATGAATTCGATAAATTCCCGGACTTTATAAAATACGTAATGATATACCATAGGCACTCCACGGCATCTAAATTATACACTAGAATATCGTATATTGTATCTCGGAAATTTGTGATTATAATTTTATCTGGATGTAGCATTTCTTCAATTATATTATCGCATATTGTATTAAATACGTCATTCGGAAATTCACCATCTTTTATAAGCGCAAATGATCTGAGCTCTTTTATATTTAATAAACCCGCGATGTCAATATTTTCCATACAAGACTTGATTTGAAGCGATTCCTCACCATTACGATTTCTTGGATTCGAAATTCTATCACAATACGTTTTGCCAGTAGGGTAATCCTGTTTGCCAATAAACCGAGTAACGCCAACGGGACATTCGCGCTCTAACAGATCCGTAAACTGATTCGACGATGGTCTTTTAATGGAAACGACGCGGCAATTATTAATAATGCTATTCGGAATAAAACTAATATGTTCAGTTATCAATATGAACTTTATTTGAATATTTAAATGCGGGTGATTGTATTGCTGCATATAACTATAGAAAATTTCCAGTAATTCCGTATGAATGCAGTGGAAATTTTTGCATAAAATAATCCCGTTCTTATCGTTTTTCACGGAAATGATATCCACAATCTGAGAGAATACTTCGTGCCATATGATCTTGGAATTGCACCCCAAAAGCGCCATGTCTACTTCGTAATGAATATCACTGATCCTATAAATATACGTCTGTTTTTCCGTTTGCAGTGTTATTTTTTTATCGTATTTTAATTCACTCGGGCTATATTTTTTAATTAGACGCAGAATCTGAGAATATTTTCCGCAACCCGATGGACCATATACAATTAGATTTCCAAAATGCGCGAGTCTACTAGGAATCTGCTTATATAGATCTTTCATTTCTGGATGCAAGTTGCATTTTTCAATTGCGTTTATGTATTCTTCATAATGAGTTTCGTAATATTTCATTTATCGTATAAGTATATTTACATATATATATTTATACGCATTTCGCAGTTTATGTTTTGCCAATACACTATCCATCAGTAGTGTTTTTCATATGATACGAAATTGTAGATATGTTAATATTATTGGCGATAGTTAATCCTAATCCAGCAATGAAACATAATACGAACAATAATTTGACTGGTTCTGACGTGGACAATTCTGTATAATACATATATATAATAGTTATTATTAATAATATAACCACATTTGCCACGAACAACGATTCGAATTGCGTTAATCTTATGCGATCGTCACGCGAAATTCTTAGTTTTCCCCATCTGTCGTATGATTCTTTTAATAAAAACACCGCGTTTAACATTTCGCGATATTGCGCTGCAATTAACGGTATAATAAACCAATGCAAGGGTGCGGATATTTCTCGACCTATGTATTTTTTTGCAACTGCCGGGAATGTTAATAATTTATTATTTCTATTCGGATCTGTAAATATATCAAAACATAACGCAATTGTGTATATATTTTGAATAACAAATGCCGAAACCACACCTACAATTTCTAAATTATATGAAAACACACAGACGAAGCTGAAAATATAAAAAATAAATAATATAATGTATTTAATAATGGGATAACTATCCATGTCTACTAATATACGATGTTATTTTTTCTTAGATAAATAGGTGGTTTGTATCCATGAAACGAGGGTTTCCGCAGGGCACGTCGCGACGGGTTCTGGGAATTTCTTTATGTTGAAAAACTCGGGGGTTTTCATCTTGGACGTTTTATAATAAATGTAGGGTCCGAATTTCCCCGTTCTCAGACTCATTTCGTCCGTGAGCTGTCGGATATGACCGGCAGGTTTAACGTGACGCGTTTTTTCTGCGGGTTGCAATAAATGGACCACGTCTCCTATTTCAATAAGCTCCAAGGGCTTATCCACCGTTCGAATACTAATCGTTTGATCATTCCATTCGACATAAGGTCCGAATTTTCCAAGACGCAATGCAACCTTAGATCCTTCATGTGAACCCAGGTTTTCATTCGATATTGCAATAAGATCGGAGAGTTGGTATCCACCCACCTTGGCTTTTTCTAAATCGATTGTGATGTCTGGTTTCACTGAATAATATTGATATCCTCGGGTGTCCTCTTTCTTGGATCGAATCACTGGACCATATTGTTGAAATACCAACTCGTGATCGTCGTCAATCGGATAAACCGCTTTTTCTTTCGTACAGGCATCAGTAAGACGCTTTATATCTAAATAACATTTCGAGCATAATTGGTGCCATTCCGATTCCGCGGAATTACCAAGCTGCGCTATTTTATCCAAGTCGGATTCCATGGTTTTCGTATACCCATAGTCGAACAATTCTTGGAAATATTGGATCAGAAATTCTACACATAGAATGCCCAAAGGTTGGATGACGAGTTTGTTTTTCTCTTGACCAAAGACCTTTTCGATTTCCGTTGTTTCCAAGACGTTTCCACGTAGTTTAAAATTATTGCATTTGAGTGAAACACCTTTTACATCGCTGCATTTTACGTAACCGCGATCTTGGATCGTATCCACCAAACTCGCAAACGTCGACGGGCGTCCTATTCCTAAATCTTCGAGCTTCTGAATCAGACTAGCTTCCGTATAATGGGAATGTTTATTACGCACCACCACCGAGCTTTCTATGTAGTCGTATTTTATGGGTTTTCCAACGAGGGTTCTCATGAATAGCAATTTCGAGTTCGGGTTGTCTTCCGTCGACGGTTTGTCGAATAACTTTCTCCATCCTAAAAACACGGGAATATCCAAGGTAGTTTGAAATGATTTTTGATTAGCAGCGGCGATTTTCACTAAATAACTTGTATATTCGGCATCCGACATGCAACTTTCGACAGTGTTTCGCCAAATAAGTCGATACATCGCCGCCTCTTTTGATCCTTCGGGCAATGACCGTAATGTGAGATCCGTCACGCGAATTGCCTCATGGGGATTTGTCGCGTCGGTTTGTTCCAAGATCTTAAGATTTCCCACATAGGATTTATCACCAAACACGGACGTTACGAACCGATCGAGCTGTTCTAAAAAAACGCCGGAATATTTCGCACTATCCGTGCGCATATAGGTAATATGACCACTTTGATATAGGGTCTGGCAAAGCTGCATTGTCTGTTTGGGTGAGCATTTTAGGACACTCGATGCGACCTGTAGCAGCCGCGAGGTATTAAAGGGTTTGGGAGGACTGGCGCGCTTTAACCTGGGCTCGTCAATCGTGAGAATATGGTCGTGAGTCTTCGATTGTTCCAAGAATTTTTGAGTTGACTCGGGGGTATCGAATTCGTGGTTCAAGTCAAACGCGGATCCGCTAAACCAACCCGTGGTTTTATATTTGGTCTCTAATTCGGATCTATCGAGCTCTTTCGCATTATCGTAGACGAGTCTTAACGCAGGGGTTTGACATCTTCCTGCGGACAACGAATTCGACTTGGAATGATAGATTTTTTTCCATAGAAGCGGCGAAATCTTGAAACCCACAATAATATCCAAGATCTGGCGTGCATGTTGAGCATATACTAAATTCATATTGATTCGACCCGGCTTTAAGATTGCAGCTTGGATCGCGGGCTTGGTAATCTCATTAAATACAATACGTTGGGTTGAAGTCTCCGACAATCCGAACACTTGGCAAATGTGCCATGCAATGGCTTCTCCCTCGCGGTCGTCGTCTGTAGCCAAAATCACGTTGGATTTATCGAAACACTGGATCTGTTCGCGCATTTGGTTAATGTGTGCTTCCTTTTCTTTGACCAACGTAAATGTGGGCTGAAAGTTGCCTTTGGTATCTATGTTTTTCAAGCCGTCGATTTCTCGGATATGACCCTTGGACGCAATACACCGATATTCTTCGCCCAAATAACCCTCAATCTTGGAACATTTGGACGGGGATTCGACAATGACTAGATATTTCGCACCTATGAATTGTTGTATTGCGACTGCAGTTGCAACTTTCTTTGCGTAATATTTCTTTAGGGGCATCTTATGTAATAACATAAGATGCGTTTATGTGTATTATTTCAATAATTTCGAAGCCGATATATTTTCGCGATCTATATGTACGTGTTCTTCGACCGCTTTCATAATAGCCGATTGATTCGATTCGGCTCCGCCGTTGGTCTCAATCATCATCTTAAGTCCCTCTTCGTATTCATAAGTGCCCGACTTGCGATAATTCGGATTCGAACTCATGATTTCCACCGCGGTCTTAATACATTCGTGTTCGACCTTATTACATAACTGTTTCATATGTTTTTGATCTTGTTCTTTGACCCAGCCATCATTCTCCTTTACGTAAGTGGTATGGCGTTTCAAATCCGTGCAATGAAGCGGACGTTCGGTCAAATCCAGGGGTTCCAAGGCGTCCATGATGATTTTCGAAACGCCCTGTCGATTCCCATGTTTCGTCATATACATTACGTTTTCCACACTCGCATTTATCGATTTAATGAAATCGCCGATAGTCACCGCCTCCTTGCAATATTCGTTCAAAAACACATTAAAATTAATATTATTATTAGTCGTGTTGTTATTATTCGTCGTATTATTGGTGGTGTTATTGGTAGTATTATTATTAATTACGCTATCCTTTTTCGAACATAATTCTCGCAATAATTCGTAAATCATATCATTTGAAATGGAAAACGGCATAACCTCGGGTTCAACCATGGAATTATTATTATTTGGTTGAGATTGCGTGTTTTGAACCGGTTGAACCGCGGACAGGGCGCAGGTCTTCTTATGTCGCCATAGTGCGGTCCGATTACCGAATGTTAAACCGCAGCACTCGTAACATGCAGCGGGGTTTTTTGGTGTTACAAGCGTTACACTTCGATGTTTTGCAGTGAGTAAATGTCGCGAGTAATCTTTTTTGTTATTGGTTTGCATGTCACATTTTTCGCATATGTATTTTGGGGTTTTTTGGGGTAATTCCTGTTTCATATATTGTAACACAGAAAAACCCCTAAACGTCCGGACGAGGGGTCCGAAAAAATTATGCAGCCAGTTTTTTCGAGGTCAAAAACCGCAACAACCCAACTGGCTCCAACAGCTTTTTTTCGTTTTTTCGGAAAAAAGTACCCCCTAACTTTTTTTTTGGACAGGAATTTCTTGTCCAGGGTCTTGTCCAAGGATGAAAAGTAGGGTCTATTTTCCCTGAAAATCGCTTTTTCTAAGGGAATTATCCAAGATATTTTCGCGCACTACCTCCGATTAGTAAAAACCATAAATATAACCCAGTTATTGCGAAAAATAGGATTCTGAACGTTGGATTGTGTTTTTTGAGATGCGCGTCGTAAAATCGCGGAGCGTAAAACTTGCGCTGAATTAACAAATATAAGGCGAGAAACAAGACGAATAAAATCCAGACATAGGAAGGCGCAAAGTTGTTGCGTTTACTTACGCGATATATGGATATTACCGTCAATGTTATAATGATATTGATAATGCTGTGGGACAACTCTTCGCCGAAAATGTCCTCGGAATCTTTGAGTTTATTCGAGTCTTGACCCATTACGTAATCGGGATTCTTGTATTTCTTATAAGCATACGTTATCAAACATTCGTCTTTGAATGTCAACCAAGATACGACCAATAATAATATGTATCCTATGTAATAGAAATCGTAGCCCCGAGTCTTCGAAATAATAAATGCGTAAATCGATATAAAGACCGTCCACGCTACGTGAACAATTCCGATGAGCGCTTCCATAACATATCACCGCATAATAATTTAATGGAAACAATATAAACCTTTTGTTAGATATTAAAGTGTACACAACATTATTAACTAACCATGTCTCCGGTCCGGATCATGATAGCGGACCGGCAGTATTCGAGTTGGACGTTTCATGATATAGATACGACGAATGAGGTGGTTTTATCGCAACAACCGAAGTTTCAAGCCGCGGACCAGAAATTGTTTTCCAAGGACGTGATCGAGATATCCGAGGACGGATTGGCGGCGACTATTGTGAACTCACAGGTGAGATGTGCGCATTCTATTTATGCGGGTGTTTTGCAGCTCGATTCCAATAAGACTTACGGGAGAACTGAAAATAAAAAGCGGCTACTCTATAAATGCATCCCGGATGACGTCCATTTGCCCGCGTTTTTGGTTCCATATGAAATGAAGATTGGTTTCGAGAAGAAGCACAAAAATAAGTACGTGGTGTTTCGATACGATCAATGGACGGGAAAGCATCCTCAGGGATTATTAGTAGAGACTCTGGGTGATGTGGATTCTCTGGGGGCGTTCTATGAGTACCAACTTTATTGTAAGAGCCTGCATGCCTCGATTGCGGAGATAACTGCAGAAGCTCGGGCGAATCTGAATAAGAAAACACACCAGGAGTATATTTCGCAAATATGTCAAGACCCACGATTCGCGGTTCAAGACCGGCGGCAAGACTACGTTTTTACCATTGATCCACCCGGATCGATGGATTTTGACGACGGATTTTCCTTTATTCGATTGCCCAACGGTGGGCGACAACTCAGCATTCATATTGCGCACGTTTCTTTATGGCTGGACGCACTGGGTTTATGGAAATCGTTTTCGAAACGTGTATCTACGATTTATTTACCGGATCGACGACGACCCATGCTCCCTACTGTTTTATCCGATGCTTTGTGTAGTTTGCAGGAAGGACAACCGCGATTTGCATTTACGATGGACATTATGGTCGACGAAAATGGTAAGATAGACGCGGATAAAATAACATTCTCGAATACACTTATTGAAGTCAAGAAAAACTATAGATACGAAGAGTGTGCCATGTATGATGATGTGGTGTATTCCGATTTGTTTAATTTGACAAAGTCCCTAGATAAAACCGCTGCCAATAGCCACGACGTTGTGGGATTTTGGATGGTTTATATGAATAAAATCTGCGCCAAGCGAATGGTGGACCGAAAAATAGGCATTTTTCGATCGGTGATATTAAAGACGCCGGACGTTTTCAATAAACCGCTATCAGAGACACTGACGCCCGATTGCAAACGTGTTATACAGACGTGGCATAATACGATCGGTCAATACGTGGCTTTTTCTAGTGTCGCCGTCTTAGATCACCAAATTATGAATGAATCGTCGTATATTCATATCACGAGTCCTATTCGCAGACTGGTGGACCTATTAAATCAGATGTTGTTTTTATCTCACGATAACACGGCGTTTTTATCTAAGGACGCCGCGGAATTTCTGGATAAATGGATGTCGAATCTGGAATATATTAATACTTCAATGCGTTCGATTCGCAAAGTCCAAACGGACTGCGATTTGCTTCATAAATGCATAACGAATCCGGATATTATGAAAACGATGCATGACGGGATTATATTTGATATGATTTCGAAAACGGACAAATCGGTGACGTTTATGGTTTATTTAGAGGACTTGAAACTGTTGTCGCGCGTGGTTTTGCTGCCCGGTGCCGAGATAGAGAATTACGCCAAAGCCAAATTCAGGTTGTATTTATTTGAGGACGAGGATAAGACAAAGCGGAAAATCCGATTACAGATGGTATAAACCTATGAAGGTGTAAAAATCAAGATAAAGACATTATGCGTATAAAACTATACACATGATGAAAACCCTAATTGTCGGTTTGTTTATTGCGTCACATCTAGTAGGCGCCATAAAATCTCCAGTTCACGTCCTAAGAAAAAACACGAGCCTTCAAGGAACGTTCGAATCCATGATGTTTATGACTTCGATACCCGAGCTTTTCCAAGAGCCCAGGAAAACCACGGTGAATCATATAAAGAGCGTTTTGCGCCTAATTCGCCATAAAAACATTGCACCGACCCTGGCGATTAGCGTAGCCGGAGGCTGGATCGCGAACCCAAACCCCGCGTTTCTGATAAAGCCCGAATTTCTAGCCTCTTGCGCGATAACAATCGCGATCATGTCGAGTAGTATGATTTTGAATGACATTGCGGACTATAATATTGATTTGGTGAATAACCCGGGTAGACCGCTAGTAACCGGCGAAATCACCAGACGCAGGGCGTGGTTTTACGTAGCCGCGCTTTTCGCAGCGTCCGAGTTCCTCAGCGTTAAGTTCTTTTCCAAGACATTACAGCAGTTAGTCCGGGTGGTTTTGTTCGCGGTATCCATTTACACGCCTGTGCTGAAGCGCATTACGTTTATAAAGAACCTAACGTGCGCGTCGATTATCGGGTTTTCAATATGGTTCGCGGGATTAACCGCGACGAATGGTGCGATTCCAGATAAAAACGCGGAACTTCTTGGAATTGCAGTAAGGTTATTATTTATGGGTTCCCTCAATAACGAGATTTTCTTGGATATGCGCGACGCCGAGGGAGATCGACTCCATAATATTCCGACGATTCCGGTTTCTTATGGGTTGGATTTCGCATGGGACGTCGCCGCCGCGAATTTAGTGTTTAATACAGTGACGAGTTCCGTTAAGTTGTCGATGTTGACCAAGAACACGAATGTGGGCATAGCCATATACGCGATATGTTTTCCTTTATGGGCGCATTTAAATAACATAAAAAAATATGATTATTCGATGATTGAGGTTTTGAGAGCGGCGAAACAGTCGACGATTCCGATGTTGGTGACCCTGGTTTATTTTTCTTTGTTGGCAAAGTTTATTTAGAGTTCGAAACCACTTAAAGAACGAGCTTGATTAAGTAACAATGAAGATTCCCAATGCGAGTTTATTAATGTTAACAGCGACGGCGGCGATTCGTCCAAGATTACAAAACACAAAACCTCTATGTAGAGATTGCAAGCATTTTATTGCAAACGAGTGGGATTGCGGTAAATTCGGAGACGTGAATTTGGTATCAGGAAAGGAAAGCTTTCATAGCGCCAGATCCATAAGGGACGACGAAACAAAGTGTGGTAAAGACGCAAAACACTTTGAATTCAATCGTTTCAAAATAATAACGATGCCGTATTATTTTTTATTGAATTACTGGACATTAATTCCTGCGTTTGGAATGGTGGGCTTTTATTTTTATCAAATAGGTCAAATCATGAATAATTATCATTAATATTATTATATATGCACAGTATATAACAATGAATTGGTTGTTTAGCCTTTTTCGATCCAAGAAATCGTGTAAAAACAAGTCTTCGAAGAAGAAGGCTTCAAAAAAGGTAACGCGTAAGAATTACAAACGCGGTGGCTGAGGAGAAAAACGTCAACATGTCGTCACATTGTAATCAATCGGTCGAAATAAATTCGTTGATCATAGGAAAAATCGTGGCAATGACCGTTGCACAATGTAATGCGATATCTCGATGTTCTTTCTGTGTTCCATTTCCAGAACGTAATTTAATATAATGCACCCAAGATCTCAATGTCCCGTTCATATACATTCTTGAACGAGTCATTCCCTCGGGCAATACTGCACGCGCCTGTTCTTTCGCAATTCCATTATCTAGTGCCCACTTGTATGCAGTTTCAGCGGTTTCTGCGACGCGATCTTGGACAGTTTCCCAAGTCTCTTGTAGCCTGGTATCCGAGGTTTCGATGCTATTTTGACGATTTTTCTTATCTTGTAATCTGGCTTCTCGAATATCGAATCCAAGATCCGCGACGGCGTAACGCTGCGAAAACTCTTGAAATGAAAATGATCGATGACGCAAAATCTGACGCGCAATATCACGCGTGGTTTCTATCTCCAGACAAACCGATACCATTTCCAAGGGAGACCAGTGTTCGTTCTTAATGAGATATCGAATCAAACGTTCATTGGTTTCCGTGTTGGCTTGATTCGCAGGATTCGAAACTCTAGCACAAAAGGCTACAATATCTTGCAATCCACCGGAAATTCCGGAATCTGTCACGGGTGTGGAATGACTGATTAGACGAACGGACATATAGGATAGAACATCAATAATCTTTTAGGTTTTTTGCGCATAAATAATAAAATTGATATATTTGGTTATTATACAGGACTCCATTATAAAATGCGCAATTTTGTGTCATTGTGTTTATTGACAACGACTTGGTCCTATCTGAGAAATAATGTCTTTATAAAGACCACTGAGAATGTTAGAAAACAAATATCTTTAATCCACGCATCGTCATCTTACGAATTATTTAATGCGACGAAAGAATTAATTATGTTTGAAGTTCCTGATGTTAAAAACGTTTATTGGGACGACGGGGAAATAGTGTGGGAATTTAGGGAAGAAGATGACACCAACGACAATACTACGTCAGTGAGGGTTACAATTCCTCCGATTGATCCCGTTGATTCATCATCTGCACGTCTTTTGTATATATAATTTTATCTTTGTAGTTTAGACAAATATGAAATCAACTAATAATGTAATCTTTTTTCTTGTAATAATCGTCGCTATTTTATCGGGATACCTTTATTTTAGTTATGCTAATAGGGAACCTTTCTCTAACAGTTCCAAGATCCCGAATCGAATATGGACTTATTGGGATGGTGAAATACCACCCTTTGTTCAAAAATGCATAGAATCGTGGTATAAATATAACCCGGAATATCATATTGTTGTATTAAATAAACAAAATTTGAGTCGTTATTTGCCCGACGGAATGAATATATCTGAATTGAAACACGCAAATGAATCTTCAGCTCGATTTTCGGATTTTGTTAGATTATTAGTAGTTCCTCGATATGGCGGAATATGGATGGATGCTTCCATTATATGTCAACATTCTCTTGATTGGGTTCATAACATTCATAAGGAAACGGGGTGTGAATTTGTGGGATATTACCGAGAAGATTTCACTACCATTCCGGAACACCGAGTCGTTGAAAGCTGGTTTTTCGCTTGCGTCCCTGAATCTAAATTCGTCCAAGATTGGAGAGATGAATTCTTGAAAATAAACAACCACGACAACGTCGATGATTACGTGAATGATCTTAAGCGAAACGGAATTCAAATGCAAAATGTTCCAGAAGAAAGGCTTAATTATCTGGCGGTGTATTTATCAGCACAGGCAATTATGCAAAGAAACGGCGACCAATATAACCTTCAGCTCATTAAATCGGACGATAGTGCATTAAAACATTGGATCGATAGAGGATTTCATTCTGATTTGGCAGCACAAGATTTAGTCAAAAAAAATAGTGAACATAGAGATCAACCGATTATTAAAATAGTGGGAGTAGTTCGCGAAGAGTTGTTGAATCTTGGATCAGATTGGAATATTTTATTTGATTAAAATATAATGCTATTTCATGAAGAGAAATAATAGCATTATAATAGTTTTTCTATTGATTGTGGTTTTTATTTCATGTTTAATTGGAAATAAAATACGAGAAGGAATGTCTCAATCTAGTGAAATTCCTAAGATAATATGGACTTATTGGGATGGAGATCCTCCCGATTTTGTAAATCATTGTATTAAATCATGGAAACATTATAATGATGACCACGAGGTTCGAGTTTTGAATAAAGAAAGTTTATCTACTTATTTACCTGATGTTGATTTTTCTAAAATGAAACATATTAATAACCCTCCACGATTTTCTGATATGGTAAGACTAAACGTTTTAGCTAAATATGGAGGAATATGGACAGATGCATCTATAATTTGCAATGAGTCTTTCGATTGGATACACAAAATTCAAAACGACAAAGGGTGTGAATTTGTCGGTTATTATTTGGAAGGATTCACTTTACCTGAATATAATAATAAATCCAAGGTTATTGAAAGTTGGTTTTTTGCATGCATACAGGGATCAAAATTCGTAAATGAATGGTGTAAAGAGTTTTCTAAAATATCAGATTACGACGATATTAACAAATACGTTGATTCTGTAAAAAGCGAAGGAGTGAGTATTCAAAAGATAGACGCTCCTGATTATTTAACTATTCACGTTTCCGCACAAAAAGTATTACAACAGGCAAAGGAAAATGAATATAATATTTATTTACTTAAAGCCGAAGATACCGCTTATAAATATTTGGTAGATAACGATTGGAATTCAGAAAAAGCAGTGAAAGATGGAATTTTGGGAAAAAAATATTTAGATTCAAAGATTATTAAATTACGAGCAGGAGAACGCAATTATATTTCTAAACTAGATTACAGTGATTATTTTGATTTTTAGATATCGTCGAACGCTATAATTTCTTCTCCTATACGATAAAGCTCGTTTGATGAAGCGTCCATCGGATCGGAATGTTCAACATCGACGTCGTTCGTGAAAACCAATTCCTCGATTTCAGGCTGTTTTACTTGGCTCGAAGACAGCTTCGATGACACGTGTCGATCAAGACCAGTTAGATCAACCGCCGGATTGGAACGCATTTGTCTTACATCTTCGGCGTCGTATATTTCCAATAGGTCGCAGTTTTTTTGTTCGGATTCCCAGTCGCGAATGCCAACGAGAATAATCGATGACGGTGCGACCATATTATTTTTTTTGTTTCTGCTTCGGAACTTTCCGCGAATATGACACATCAGACTAGCACCGGAATCTGTTATTACGTAACACATGCCGTTCCCTAACATTTTAGAAACATAAGCGTATCGCTCTAGTTCATTCTCAGACAACCTGAGTCTATTTGACTTGCCAGAAGAAACGAGTTTCCTGGCTTGACTTTTATGTCCACTTCCGCCGGTTGTGTTCTTTACCATTTTGGTGATTTTTGCATTTAGCATTGTTGACGAATTGTAATCAATTTTATTTTGTAGACAGAAGATATATGAAATTGACGATTGTGATAGTATTAATAATATTTTTTTTATGCCTAACTATTTCACATATATTTTTGAAAAGGGAAGGATTTTGGAGCATAACTCCTGATAATAATAAAAAGATACCAGATGATTTTGCAAGTTCGTATACAGCTATAAATGTGGAATCTAATTTAAGATCCGCTTATTCTAACGTTGACGAATTTGCCAAGGTTTGTGCAAATAAGATACCGTTAACTGCAACGTATGACACTATGGTTATAACTGAAAATCCTACCGATAATAAATATTTATGTTATGTTACAGACATGATCGATCCAGCCTCAACACCAACACCACAGACAGATGCAACTACATTACCATTGTTTGCTGATCTAACTGGTCTTCACAGTTATTGTGAAGTATTAGGTTCGGGAGACCAAAAAGTATGTCCTGATAATCAGAAATTATGCTACACCGATGGCGCGGATCCCGAAAATTGTTGCAATGGATGGACTAGTGTTAGCATAAATAAATATGATGATGATAATGATAAGGTTACTTGGAGATGCAGTGAGAAGAGCGGTTTACCATCGGGAGGTTTAACAAAGTGCCCTCCTGGTTATAAATTGGCACGTAAGGGAAATCTTGTTCCTCTCGATAAATTCGATACTTGTATAAGACACTCTGAAGCAAACACAACGTCTCCGCCCCAATCCGTGCCAAATGCAATACCGGGTCCGACACCAACACCAACGCAGTCACCTTTTAAAACAAAATTAAAAAATTTATACGCTAATAGGTTTTTGCAAACAACGGGAGATAAAACGGTTAATGTAAATAAGAAATCTAACGAAGAGTGGATTATAATGGATAGTCCTAAAAAGAAAGGAGTGATGATATGCAATAATAATAAAAAATGCATAACTGCCCAAACTGCTGAATATATAAATTCACCAATAAGATTAACCGATTATGAAGAAGGAAAAGAATACACGGATAATAGGTGGATTTTTAGTAAAATCGGTGATAATGAATATACAATATGTACAGATGTATCAGGTGTTTCAAATCAGGTATGTTTGGAAAATACATCTCTAGGAACAGTTGATGACAAGACTATGTTGATTGCAAGAGATAACACTTCGCATAATCCATTGCGAATAAAATGGCAGATAAATAATTTACCGGATTATTTTAGTAGTAACCGCCCAGCCCCGTTGTAACCTCCATGACCTTATGATAATTGTAATTACTTACCGTTTTTCATCATAAGATTTTTTCATGAAATAAAAAAAATAAATAGAAAAGAAAAACAAAGTAGACAGTAAATACAAATTTGTTTATATAAAATGTTTTTAGAGATTAGATTTGACGTACAAAGGCATGTGAAGCGGGATCATAGAGATTGTTGTGCTGATCGATGAGGAAAGGTTTGCCATCGACGATGGTTTCACGAGTGAGTATGGTTTCACCATCGTCTTCGTCATCACTATCAGTGGAAGTGACAGCGGGAGTAGCCTTGGACTTGGTAGCCTTGGACTTGGTCTCCTTCTTGGGCTTAACAGCAGGAACGGGAGCAGCAACAGGCTCGGGAATAGTATCAGCGACGGTGGTGGTAGCAGCCTTAGGCTTGCGTCCAGGCTTAGCCTTAGGCTTTGTCTCCGAAGGAGTAGGCTCGGGGGCGAGCGCAGCGGACGTCAACTCGGCGATGACATTAGCAGCGGCATCACTAACGACAGTAGTCTCCTTCTTAGCACGAGGCTTGCGCTCCTTCTTGGGTGCATTAGGATCTTGTTCCTTCTTGGCACGTGCCTTGCGAGGAGGTTTATTGCGATCAGCGACAAACTTCTTCATGACCTTGGTCTGCGCGGAGCAACCATCCAAGAAAGCCTGGTAGAAGGCGGTCTGGTCATCAAGAGCACCGAAGAGCTTGAGTTGAGCGCTATAAGCGGTCTCAAGAGCCTCTTCGGACAATGCGCCAGCCTCTTGTAGACTGCGCAACATGGTGAAACCAAAAGTCATAAACTTCTGGTACTTGGCAGGTAGCGTGGGCTTCCTGGGAGCGCGAGGCTTCTTCTCGACGGTAGCCTCAGAGGCGACAGCGACGTTGGAGATCTCGACAGTGGACATTTTGGATTGAATCAAACTTTTGGTTTGGGAAAGGATATCTTCAAAATGATCGAAAAAAAGCAAATCAATTTTATTTGACCATTTTGAAGGTCGGAATAAAAGTCCGTTGAGAATGGCAGTTTTGAGGGGTTTTGGAAGTTGAAGTTGAAGTTGAAGTTGAAGTTGAAGTTGAAGTTGAAGTTGAAGTTGAAGTTGAAGTTGAAGTTGAAGTTGAAGTTGAAGTTGAAGTTGAAGTTGAAGTTGAAGTTGACGAAAAATTGAAAGGCTTGAAAAAATTGACCGGGGTCAGTATCCTATGCAAAATGAATACTCTGTTGAATGAATTGCACCAAGAAAGGGTGTCAAGAGCAAAGAAACCCATTGAGGTAGCATATCCAATCCGCTTGAAACGTTGTTCAACGAAGGTCGTCAGTCAAACGGAAAGAGTTCCGATAGCTGAGCCGATACGCGAAATAGCAAAGTTCACCGAAGAAGAGAGAGTGGTGGTCGAAGGACTGCAATCGATCATCGACGGGTTCAATCCAAAGGTTTGGGCGAACAAAGCGAAGCTTTTGGGTAAACTGAAGGACTCGGACTTCCTTTCGCGTCGGAAATGCAATGATATGAATATGGCATTATCATACTTGAAATGCTATATAGCAACGGTCAGAGTGCACGAGTCTGCCATTGAAGCGCGAAAGAAGGTGATCATCCATTCACCGGAATACGCAGAGATGGAGATGAAACTGACGACGGAGAATCCAAGAATGCAACGAAGGTCTCTGATTGCCAGGCTGAAAAAGGAGTTCATTCAGAAGGATACGGAAATCAAGGGACATCAGAAGAGGTTGCGTCAAGCCGTCATGTTGCGCGACTATTGGCTTGGTGTCAATAAGACGACACTGGAATCCATACCAGGCGCGCTCGAGAGAGAGAAATCCGCTTTCTTTGAGAAGCTCTCAAAGAAAACGAGAGAGGAATTGATCGCGCAAAATCGAGCGACCATTGAACAGCAAATCGAGAATGACCCCAATTGCCCGTGTTGTCTCAATGCACTGGAGTACCATACTCTCGCTATCAAAACCGTCCATTTCGGAGACGAGACCATCAAATTCAGATGTCATAATGTATGTATTCAATGCGCTCCAAGATGCAGTCGGTGTCCGATATGCAGACAATAAACAATAGGGTGTGGATATTGTACACAATGCACTTTTTGTCAAAAAGGTCCGATTCCGGGGGTCCAGGCTTGCGGGACGGGCTTGGAAACCGGGCTTGGGTTACAGGTTTGATTCGAGGATTTGAACAAGATCTTACGTTAAAGTATATTGTTGGAAACAGTGGGTTTTGAACAATATAATATTTGGTGAATCTTGGAATAAGTTTACGAGAAAGCGGCGTGAAACCGTGGGTCTTTGTTCTCAATCAAATCCCGTTTGTCTTTCCCCACAAAGTAATAGAATGCTCCCCAGATCAAATATTTCCAAGATTGTATTGGTTATAAACCGACAGATTTGAATGATATTATATTTGGTTTATCAGTTTCCCTTAAATATCTACGCCCTCAAGAGAAGTAGAGGCGTCCCATTTTCACAAGTTCATTACGAAATTGGAGAAATGCGCAAAGGTGTAATCTTGGAATAACGCCGTGAAACCACGGGTTTCCGGATTTGGAAAAAAATTGAAACGGATCTTGGAACCGTCGGAATCAACAACCAAACAAACCAGTTCTTTCAAAATGTCCGTTTTCAGCCTTTCCGAGTCCGTCTTCGAGCAGCAGTTCTTCGAGTCCCTGGCGACCCTGGCAGAGCAGGTCGAGGGACCTCCCAAGCGTTATCAGATCACAACAGCGGATGACGAGGATTTCGTCGTGGAGGCAGCGAATCCGAGCGATCTTTGGCAACAGATCCACGAGCGCGACCCCGAGCAAACTCTGGGGTTCTTCGAGCACGTCGATCAAGCCGCCGAGTATGCAAACATGAGCGATTTCGTTCAATGGTACACGAACCGTTTCGTGGAACAGGGAACAGACGAAATCGCGGTCCATGAGATCGGAGATGATGAAATCGAGTATTTCGACGAGCCTGATGCAGAGGAGGAGGATGAAGCAGATGCAGAGGAGGCATAGACCTATGGAGTAAACAAATCCTGTATATAATGTATTTTTGTTAGCATGGATGCAGTGTGACTCGAACCCCGATATGTGACTCATTTCCCGATGAATCACTCATTTCCCGGCGAGATTGGCTGCATATATGCATTGGCGAAAATCAATAACTAGCGAAAATGGTATTTATCGAGTGTCTCGGGAACATAGAATGATGGTTTAGTGGATTGTCGGATTCAACGGTAGCATAATTGCAGTGGATATTGTTTGGTGTATTATATGGGAAACTAGATTGCAGGGTTTTCTGCGTGGTGGCTATAATATGGAGACGTTTTCCAGACGATTATTTTATGTTTTAGTTAACATGTAAACATAGACTGCAAAATGACCACATATACGCTACGCTTGGTCCAAGATTGCATTATGTTAAAAAGTGTAGTTTTTAATGATTTCAATCTTGGACCAAGCGTAGCGAGAAGCGTAGTGAAAATTTCGGGAAGTTGGATCGTGGAAAATCATTTTGGACAGGGATTTTTATTTTTGTAGGATATACGAAAAATGACGAACGAATTATCCCAAAAAAGATCGAATATATTTGCGTAAAAAAAATGACTACAAAATGTGCAGTGAAACAGATTATTCAAAATGCAAAATAACAGCATAGAATATTAGAATGGTATGCGACTAAGAAAAAATCCCAAAAATCCCGACTTTATTTACACCATTGCACATTGAAAATGCTTAATCAGTATCACCTCGCTCAGAGGGTTCAACTGCCCCGAAGGGGGAGTTTTCCTAACGTGTGAAATGTGCAAAGGTGTAAGAAACAATCTTGGAAAAGATGATTCGTAGTGAACTTATTTTGGGAAATCTCGCCAAATCACCGTGTGACTACCAGTTCAATATCCCACTCATTTCTCGGCGAGATTGGCTGCATATATGCAGTGACGAATAAATATTATCGAAAATCCAATATAAAAGGGGGTCCGCAATGGTCTGGCGCAATGGTCTGGCGCAATGGTCTGGCGCAATGGTCTTAATTCGACGGATTTGAATCGAAATACATTCGTTCGCGTCTTGGAAAACACCGTGTGACTACCAGTTTAATATCCCACTCATTTCCCGGCGGATTGGCTGCATATATGCAGTGGTGAATATTATTTTTGATATAGCGCAAATAATATTCGAAAAGAGTACTTAAAGAGTGGTCGACTGAGGCTCCAGGATCATCGGGTGACCATCTCTCTCTCTCGAAATCTTAGAAACCCGGTCGCAAACCCTTTCGCAAAACCCGAATGAAAGACCTTACATAATATCTTGGAACAAACCCGGTTGCAAAGCCTGGACGAAAGACCTTGGAACAAAAAAAGCTTTCGTAAACCTTCGAACAAAACCCAGTTAGCAAAACCCCTTTCTAAAATAATAACAATCTTGGAAACAATTTAGATAAATTATTATTATTTAAAGTAATGAACACCACAAATCAGTACGCATGCGCTCCATGTAAATACAGAGGTTTTAATAAAAAGGATTATGAAAGGCATATCGGAACGGCGAAACATAAGAGACTCGCACAAGCGTCAACAACCGAAGCGTCAGCAACCGAAACAATAATAACAGAAACAAATTCGGTAACAACGGTCGTCCAAGAACAACCAAACAATAAACATAAATGCACTTGCGGAAAGGAGTATGTACACAAATCCATCTTGGAAAAACACAAAAAGACTTGCACCAAATTAACAATCGCCCCTCCTCCGACCCCTCTAACAAACTCCTCTGTATCCGAAGACGAAGTAGCAAGACTTATGAAAATGCTTCAAGATCGCACCGCGGAGTTCGAACGCAAAATAGCGGAAGAGAAGGCGCAGGATGAAAAGGCGAGAGAAGAAAGACGAGCACGAGCGTTAGCAGTAGAGCAAGCGCGAGCACAAGCGTTAGCAGAACAGGCGCAACTACAAGCAGCAAGACCTCAACAAGAAGTCATCAATCTGAATAACGTAAATAATAATCGCGAGATTAATATTAACATGTATTTGAACCGCGAATACAACGACCCCGAGTCCATATCCAAGTTCTTGAAACTCGTAAGACCGGTAATCGCATATATTTACGCAGGCAATGATTGTAGCGACGAACTCCCGCTAACCATCAATACCTTTCTTGGAAGAATCGAAATCTCGGAAAAGAAAAAGGACGACCCAGACGCGCCTCCACCCTTCCCCATCCCCAAACATATCCCTATGTGTTCCGCCACGCTACAACACGGAGTAAGCTGTAGTTTAAGCGAGGAAATCCCCGAGGAGGAGGAAGACGGCGACGAAGGCTGCGGAGATTGCGAATTTTGCCGAGCATGCACAAATCGAGTCTTGGAAAAGTAAAATCATAAATTTTGTTCCTGAATATTAAATATAATCAAATTACCATAACCAGATATAAGATGGCTATCTAATATATTATTTATATCTTTAATAGGATCTGTAAAATGAAATGGTGATAAATAGATATTATTGGGGTAAAATTCGCCAGGCAGAATATTAATATTTTCAGATACATTAAAAATATCTTTATCGTGATTTGTAATTGCTATGTATTTTATACCGGATTTCTTGATATTTTTCAACATTTTCAATCCATCATCTAATGGTAAGTGTTGGATGACTTCCTTTATGAGTATCATAGAATTCTCTGGATCGCTACATTCGATAAGAGATTCGCATAGATCAATTGGTGTTTCACTAAACTGCATGTGAATATAATCAATATTTTTAGATCTTGCGTCATTTAATGCTTCAGAACTAATATCAAATCCGAAATATTTACAGTTACTGCCTAAATCAATTGTATGTTGCCAATTAGCATCACCGCATATATCATATAAACAAGAAATGCCGTTATCTTTAATAAATTCAGAAATGAATTTTACGCGATATTTATTTATTTCTATTGTAGAACCTGAACCGGAACGAGTTTCGTTATTGTTATTACCCCATAATTTATTTAGATAAACGTTTTGAAATGAGTTTTCACGGTCAATACTCATCATTATATATCGCTAGATTTTTCCATAATACCGAATAATGATATAATTTATGCTCTTTTTTTGGTCCACGCGATAATTCGTATATCGAGTTAATATAACGACCCCTTTATTTACAATACTATGAATAGTAAGATCATAGTTCGCATCCCAGTCGCGCTGAATCGAAACTTTTAATTCGATATCTAAACTTGATATCTCTGAATCAGAAAAAAACTGTTTTATTAAACAAGGACCAGTTACATCTAAATAACTTTCCCCATAATAATTAGATCTAACATTTTCCACTATCTGATAAATACAATCATGTAATTTTTTATTACCCGGGGAACATACCAAAACCGCATTATATAATCCTAATCCGGAAGACGGAAGATCGCGGACGTAATATTCTTTATCTGTTAATTCGATCAATTTAAACCCATCAACGCATTGGAATTTGATATCCAAATAAATCCCCCCATGAATATAAAGAACACAATATCGCCATATATCGGCTTTAAATGCACCCGGAACTAATTTATCGAAAGCATCGACAACGGAAGAATCAAAGTTCGACGCGATAAATTCTCGACAATCGTTATCGTCAAATAACTGATACGTAAATTCCGGATTTTGAGATTTCAATAATTCAACACACTCTTTCATTTCTGGAGGTAAATCCTTGGTATACCAAGTTTGGAATAAATTCAACGGAATTTTACCGTTATTGTTATTAGAAATGTCAAGTAAACATAATGATTTATTTTCGAAAACCTCCGATTTCTCATCACCTAACTTCATAATAACTTTATCGCGTAACGTAACAACACTCTCGTCGCGATTCATTCTCAATGTGGGTTTCACTGCGCCCTGTTTAAAAATAAACGATTGCCCGGAATACGTAATAATTAAAGTCAGAGTTACGAGAATGAACGTCAATATCCGATAAAAACTGGAACAAATTTAATGGAACTGTTTGTTTTATTGACATATTATTATTATATTATAATTATATAATAATCTTCAAATAAATTAGCAGAAATCCCCGAAGAGGAAGACGATGGTGAAGGGTGTGGAAATTGCGAGTTTTGCAGGACGTGCGTAAACACGTCCTTTACTACATAAACCAGCATTATCCACCGGGAATCCAGGAAAAATATAACAGTTTTTCATAAAGAAATCTTATGATGAAAAACGGTAAGGAATTATAATTCCCAGAAGGGGGATGGGGTCCCCCTAATCAGAGGAGGGATTTCCAACTATATGTAAAATGATGCTTCACATAGGAGTTATCAGTAAATGGAACTTTTACTGATAACTCCTATGTGAA
>Ga0214923_10000689_pt1 | contig 50192 bp, 47 predicted proteins | sample LL1510_MetaG_FD_177993 | JGI IMG/M metagenome (GOLD analysis project Ga0214923, IMG submission 177993) | Freshwater microbial communities from Lake Lanier, Atlanta, Georgia, United States - LL-1510 | ecosystem: Environmental > Aquatic > Freshwater > Lake | place: USA: Georgia | collected...
CGACATGTTGATGTTCGCGATATCGCCCGTGCCCATTTAGCTGCAGCTAATGCCACAACAAAACTTCCTGACACCATGAATATCGGCACAGGCCGCGGGGCATCAGTGCGCGAGATCATCAAGCTCGTACTTGTAGCAACCAATAAAACGGACACTCAAGTAATCGAGACAGATCGACGCGCAGGAGACCCAGCTTTCCTCTGCGCAGATGTCACCCTTGCAAAGACCGCAATGGGCTTTGAATCCAAGTACTCACTCGAAGAGAGCATACGAAGCCTCTCTTAACCGTTCTTAAAAGCCTCCCGCACAATCCGGTACATCTCGCGATGTCCTAGTCCGCTCAAGTGCACACAATCCAACAGATAGTTTTCTTGCTTTAAGAAACTATCAGGCAATGTGATGACAGTAAATTCAGCTGATTTGTACTTCTGCAGGCACCGCTCAATCTCCTTGTAATAGCGCTCGTAACTGCGTCTTTCAAGAAAAATGCGGCGACCCTGCAGGGCTTGATGCTGAATCCATATAATCCGCTTGCTCTGATGTTTAGCCAGTCGAACAACGGCATCAATTTGATCCTCTATTTCCCGCCGACTTATTCGAGATTTATACAGACCTGCGAAAAATAGTCCATATTTGACTGTATTTCGGAATCGAACTTTGAGGAAACGTTTCAATTGACGCATGCGAGAGCTGCTTGCATAGGCAGGTTGATGAAAACCAAATTCGCTTGCGAAGTCGATACCCATTCGGTGTCCTAGCTTTACTACCGAGACCGGCCACCCAATGGAGGTTCCAAAGTGAAACACCAGTAGATCTTCATTGGGAAAATCTGCTAACTCGGTAATTGCCCGGACAAATGTGAGGCCACCACGTGTTTCAACTCGAAAATCGATATGCGGAGGCAGTGAAGCCTTTAAAAGATAAGGCCACGATTTCTCCTTGTCGTCATTAAAGCTGGAAGCTGCCGAGCCCCCCAGTACTGTGATTGATTGTAATCTCTCCAAAATTAATCTCCATAACTCCCGGTGTACCGGCTGTAGTCGTGTGTGTAAGTGAATGCGCAGACACGACTGCAGGAGGAGAGTTAGCTAACGGTAAAAATACTGAATTAAGAATGTGAAAACTTGCGGTGTATTCAATGGCTTCGAATCGGGTAGTTATTACACGTTGTTTAGTAAGTGATACTGCAAAAGATTTATCAGGAGTTACATACTTCTTATATGTTGCATACGTTCTATGTTTATCGGGAATAGAGGATGCATTCTCAGAACTTTTAATCTGTGAATGATGCAAAAGCAGATTTTCATCTATCGAGTTATCGACCACCACATGTTGATCAACTAACAGTGAAGTAAAATTAACCTGCGCCTCGGATGCGCCAGTAAAGACTCGAGCCGTAAGCGAGAGCAGCATCAGGAATAGCAAAGGCCACCTGTATCGCTTCAACATTCGTGGCATAACTAATGGTAGATATCGAGGGTGATTTTTCGTGGCCAACAACTTTGTGAAAAGTGTCAGAATTCCGCCCCAAACGGGCTTCTAGGCGTATCAGCCCCGCCCGATAGACTCACCTCATGCCCGCCAGCCTGCCAAACCCTGCTGCCCCCGCACAGGATGCCACCCGCAGCGTCTTGGCCATTCCAGCCTTTCGCAAGCTCTGGAACTCGATGCTCTTCTCATCCCTTGGTGATTGGCTCGGCCTTCTTGCAACTACGGCGCTCGCACAACAACTTTCTGGCGGCTCATACGCAACTGCAAACTTCGCAATCGCCGGTGTTTTTATCGCCCGCCTTCTTCCTGCAGTTTTTCTCGGCCCTATCGCAGGTGTAATCGCCGATCGCTTCGATCGCCGCCGCCTCATGGTCGCAGTCGACATCATGCGCGCAGCGTTGTACATCTCTATTCCAATCGTTCACACATACTTCTGGCTCTACACCGCAATGATCTTGGTCGAGTGCCTCACTCTCTTCTGGTCACCTGCTAAGGAAGCATCGGTTCCCAACCTTGTCCCACGCGATAAGTTGGAGAACGCAAATCAAGTTTCACTTCTTGCCGCATACGGCACAGCACCAGTAGCTGCACTTCTCTTCTCGCTCCTCACACTTCTCTCCGGCGCAATCGCAGCAATTAGCCCACTTCTACCAACCAACTCTGTAGATATCGCTCTCTATATCAACGCAGCCTCATTCCTCTTTGCCGCCTGGACTATCCGTGGTCTTAAGGAGATTCCAAAAGGCGCAGCATCCAAATCTGAAAACAACGATAACGTCGCACAATCACTTATTCACGGATGGAAATCAGTTTCACAATCAAAAATCATTCGCGGCCTCATCATCGGAATGGTCGGTGCATTCTCCGCAGCCGGCGCTGTCATCGGCCTTGCCCGCACATTCGTAGGAGACCTCGGCGGCGGTGACGCTGCCTACGGTGTTCTCTTTGGTTCTGTCTTCACAGGTCTAGCAATCGGAATTGCATTCGGTCCCAAAATTTTTGCACAGTTCTCTCGCCGTCGTTTATTTGGTGCATCCCTCACAACCTCTGGTGTATTCCTCGTTCTTCTCGCACTGATATCTAACCTAGTTCTCTCTGTCGTTATCGTTGCAATCCTCGGAGCCTTCAGCGGAATTGCCTGGGTCACCGGCTTCACCATGCTCGGCATGGAAGTCCACGATGAAATCCGCGGCCGCACCTTCGCCTTCGTACAATCATTGATCCGTATTACTTTGGTAGCAGTTCTAGCTATCGCCCCGATCATCGCTGCCACCATCGGTGTGCACCGCTATAAATTCCAAAACCTTGTTCTTAACTACAACGGCGCCCAGATAACCATCCTTATCGCGGGAATTATTGCCGTTCTCATCGGATCAGTTTCATATCACCAGATGAAAGACCGCCCAACAGTTTCACTCTGGTCAGACATCCTCGCAGCCCTACAAGGCGAACTCGGTGCAATCACCGGTGCCCCAACTCAAGGAATTTTCATTGCATTCGAAGGTGGAGAAGGCACCGGCAAATCAACACAATCACAACTGCTTGCAAAGTGGCTTGAACAAGAAGGTGAAACCGTTGTTCTCTCTCGTGAACCCGGCGGAACAGATCTAGGAAAAGATCTTCGCAAGATTCTTCTCGGACATGAAACGGGAGCAATCAGCCCGCGCGCAGAAGCACTTCTCTATGCAGCAGACCGCGCGCACCACGTTTTCTCAGTCGTCCGCCCAGGATTAGCAGAAGGAAAAGTAGTTATCTCTGATCGCTACTTCGATTCATCCGCTGCCTACCAAGGCGCAGGACGTGTGCTCAACCCGGGTGAAGTTGCACGTATCTCTCGCTGGGCAACAGAAAGTTTGTATCCAACTCTCACAATCCTTATCGATGTCCCTGCAGAAATAGGACTCAGTCGTCTTCAATCACGCGATCGCCTTGAATCAGAACCCACCGAATTCCACGAACGCGTGCGCCAAGAATTTTTACAAATCGCCATGATGGATCCAGAACGATACTTCGTAGTCGACGGAACTCAATCAGTCGAAGAGATTCACACACAAATCATCGCCCGCGTTGCAGAACTTCCTGCACTCAAGCGCAATGCGCAAGGCCCACAACAAAATAAATTCCTCAAACCAATTCGCATCGCCACCAACGCAGTCACAAAGAGAATCAAGAAGTAAATGTCTTCCGTCTTTGATGATCTCGTCGGTCAAGAACACATCATCGATATTCTTAAAGGAGCAGTAGCCGCCTCTCGCACAGGCGAAGAATCACAAGAAATGACCCATGCCTGGGTTTTCACTGGCCCACCAGGATCAGGTCGCTCATCGGCTGCTGTGGCATTCGCCCAAGCTCTAATCTGCCCCAACAATGGCTGTGGCACCTGCTCAGATTGCAATGCAGCCAAAACCAGTGGACACCCTGATGTAGAAATCATTCGCACCGAAGGTTTATCCATCAAAGTAGAAGAAGTTCGTGAACTTCTCACTCGCGTTGCATGGGCACCATCCATGGGTGGTTGGCGCGTAGTTGTCATGGAAGATGCTGATCGACTTACCGAATCTGCAGCAAACGCACTTCTTAAAGCTATTGAAGAACCCGGAACAAGAACAGTTTGGTTGCTATGTGCACCCACACTTCACGATGTCTTGCCAACAATACGTTCACGCTGTCGCCACCTACAACTTCGCACACCATCACTTGAAGCCGTCACAAGTATTCTCATCAATCGTGACAACATCGCGCCAGGAATGGCCGACTTTGCAGCAAGAGTCAACCAGGGACATATTGGCCGTGCAAGATATTTGGCAACGAATGAATCAGTGCGCAGCAACCGTAAGCTCATCATGCAGCTACCACTCCAACTCGGTTCTCTAGCGGCAGCATTTCAAGCCGCACAAACACTGGTAGATATTGCGACAGCAGAAGCCAATTCATCATCAGAAGAACGCGATGAAAAAGAAATTGAGAAACTTCAAGAGGCCTATGGGAAAGGGGCAACCGGCCGAGGAATGGCGACCGGTGGAGCTAAAGCAGTCAAAGAGTTAGAGAAGGAACAGAAGTCGCGTTCGACCCGCATGGTTCGAGACTCCATCGATGGCGCACTCCTGGATATCGCCACCTTCTACCGCGATGTGATGATGGTGCAATCGGGTAACGCAGAATCGATGATCAACACCGACCTGCACGGAGAGATTGAAAGCTATGCCTCATCCCACCCAGAACATTCCACAATCCAAAAAATCAACGCGCTTTTGGACGCCCGCGCCAACCTTGCACGCAATGCAGCGCCGCTGGTCACCTGCGAAGCGCTGATGTGCCACCTAGCGCGTAAATAACTAGCTAAACCAGCCCTTGAGGGTGGTCATGAGCACCCCTTGCTATACGGCAGAATTCCACCATGCGTCTAGACCATGTTTCTTATGTGACTTCCCATGACCAACTTGCTGACACAGTACAACGCTTAGGTTCGCGCCTCGGCAGCACATTTGTTGACGGTGGCATCCACCCACGATTCGGAACACGTAACTTCACCGCTTCATTGAAGAATGGACAGTACATCGAAGTCGTATGTCCTCTTGATCACCCAGCGACAGAACAAACCCCATGGGGTAAAGCTGTTTCAAAGAAAGCAAATGAGGGTGGCGGTTGGTTTACCTGGGTCTTTAGCACGAAGGACATTTCACCAATTGAAGAGAAGTTTGGGCGCGATGCAATTGAAGGTCACCGTACACGTCCAAACGGAACTAACTTGAAGTGGAAGCAAATTGGTGTGAAGGAAATTGCAGATACGCGTGAATTCCCATTTTTCATTCAATGGTTGTCGACAGATCATCCTTCACAGGATGGTACGCCACTGGCCGAGATTGAGAAGATAGTTATTGCTGATAACGATCAGCTTTCTGACTCTTGGTTCAAAGACGACATTCTTGCGTCACTTGGGGAAGTCGATATTGAATGGGTTGACCCTTCAACAAATGATGACCAATCAGGGATTGTTTCAGTGCATCTCCGCACTCCCGCAGGCATAGTTGCCCTGGACTAGATTCCACTCCTAGACACTATTTAAACCTCAACAATCTAATCGCAACAGGTGCGATACTTACATTTGTATCTATAAACTTAATCATGGGATATGAGAACCTGCCCTCACCGACGTCCTTAGAATTCCAATCATGAAGGATTTTCAATGGATAATTTAAATCGAATTTTAGTGGGGATGGCAAATGCAAGCCCAAATTATGGAATACAACCCAGGGGTAAACTGACTTCTCAAATCCTGCAAGATATTTGGCGCACTGGGATTAAGAGAGTTGATTCCGCAAAGGATTATGAATTTGCAGAAGAAGTGATCTTGGAAACAGGCTTAAATTGGCAAATTCAAACTAAGTTTAAACTGCCAGAAGTCTACGAATCATTTGAGGATCTTCTACAAGCCGCAAGAATTGCCACAAGCAACTTCCAAGTCCAGCGCCTGTTAATTCACACTCCGAAACTTTATCGAATCAGTCGCGCGAATCAAGTGGTCCAGGATTTGAAGAGAATTTCAGAGATCCTAGAGATTCCAGAAGTTGGCATTTCTATTTATCGACCTGAGGAGCTGGTGAATTTGGAAAGCTGGCAGAACTTAGACGTAGTTCAATTTCCACACAACCCATTAGATTCAAACTGCCTTGATTGGTTAGTAGCAAATCGCGAGGGAAGACTCCCCAAACTTCAGGCAAGGTCCATTTATCTTCAAGGACTTCTAGTTCAAGAGAATCCAGATGGTGAATATCTGCCGGGCCAATTGCCAGACATCATCTCCGGGTGGAGAAAATGGACCTTTGAATTGAACATTAATCCGCAGATATATTGCGCGGCATTTGTGTTTGGCAACCTAGATATTGATGAGATTGTCGTAGGGGTGGATTCAGTCGAGCAGTTAGAGCAACTGATATTCAACGTGGCTGGAGTTAAGGACATGCCACGTTACCCTAGAGTTATCCCAGAGGAACTGACGGATCCAAGGAGATGGACCAATTAACGTAGTCATCATGATTCAAGCCCGAATGGAATCTTCCCGGTTGCCAGGTAAGGTGTTGATGGAACTGGGGCGAGAACACACCGTTCTTGGGTTGGGTATCACCAGAGCGTTACGTTCCAAGTTAGCAAATTCAGTTGTTGTGCTAACAACGACCGATTCTGCAGACGACAAAATAGTGATTGAGGCTCAAAAGCATGGAGTGGCATCATTTAGAGGTTCTGAAAGAGATGTACTTTCACGTTATTTTGAAGCCGCAGAAGCTTTTAACGCGGATGTAATTATCCGAATAACTTCTGATTGCCCATTTATTGACCCCGAATTGATTGATGACTCAATTTCAAGACTGCTGCAAGAAAATGCTGAGTATTACTGTAATCAAGAACCGTTTGTGTTTCCGGATGGTATGGACGTTGATGTATTTACCAAAAATGTTCTAACCAGAGGACATTTGGAGGCAACGTCGCAGTATGATCGAGAACATGTGACCCCATACATAAAAGGAATTGCGAAGAAAGCCTCCCAATCGGAGCAATCTAAAGACTTCTCACACATTCGCCTAACTGTGGATGAACCAGAAGACTTATCGGTTGCGCGTCAGATTTATTTACTCGCAAGTGATCCTGAAACTATATCTTGCAAAGAAATTCTTCAACTGTTAGAAGCTAATCCAGAGCTTCGAGATTTTAATTCTCATATTAAAAGCAATGAGGGGGCATCAATGAACACTGGCTCAAAAGTTTATAGGAGAGCTAAGCGTGTCATTCCAGGTGGGAACATGCTACTTTCAAAGCGACCAGAGATGTTTCTTCAAGAAGGATGGCCAAGTTACTATTCTCGAGCTAAAGGATGTGAAATTTGGGACTTAGATGACAACTCTTATCTAGACATGTCCATTATGGGGATTGGCACCAACACCTTGGGCTATGCCTACGGACCTGTTGATGAGGCAGTCAAGATGTGTGTCGATTCTTCTAATATGTCGACCTTTAATTGCCCTGAAGAAGTCTACTTAGCCGAAAAATTGATTGAATTACACCCTTGGGCTGGTAGTGCTAAATTCGCAAGAACTGGCGGTGAAATTAACGCCATAGCTATTAGAATCGCAAGGGCCGCTTCGGGACGAAATGAAGTTGCAATTTGTGGATATCACGGGTGGCACGACTGGTATTTGTCGGCAAATCTGTCAGGGCGCTCAAACCTTAATGATCATTTATTGCCCGGCCTGAATCCCATTGGTGTCCCAAATGAATTAGCCGGCCTTACTCACGCCCTTCGATACAACTCATTTGAAGACCTAGAAATTCTTGACCGTAACCAAAATATAGGTGTACTGATGATGGAAGTCATGAGGTCGGTTGAACCTGAGGCAGGTTACCTCGAAGCAATTCGAGAAAAGTGCTCCAAAAACAACATTGTCTTAATTTTCGATGAGTGCACTTCTGGATTTCGCGAGACTTACGGCGGCCTTCACCTTAAATTCGGAATTATGCCCGACATGGCAACATTCGGTAAAGCATTAGGAAACGGATTCGCAATCACTGCACTTATTGGGCGTGAGTCCGTAATGTCATCAGCTAACGACACATTTATTAGTAGTACATTTTGGTCCGAGAGAATTGGTTATGTAGCCGCCCTTGCAACTTTGGACGAAATGAAAAGACTTGAATCTTGGAAAAAGATATCCAGAACAGGTACTCAAATGCGTGAAATCTGGAAAAGAACATTTGAGTCGGCAGACCTGACACTTGAGATTTCTGGGATTCCCGCACTCTCAGCTCATTCGATCCAAGGATCAAATGGAAATATGATAAAAACCATAATCACTCAGGAAATGCTAAAGAAAAGTATCCTCGCCTCCAATATCTTCTATCCGAGCATCGCTCATTCAGAGAGTCATCTTGAAAGGTATGAAAGTAATCTCAAAGAAGTACTACTACGAATTTCCTCGACAAAGAATTTGGAAGAAATGATGGACTCAAAGCCAGCACAGACCGGATTCAAGAGACTCAATTAACTGTAATAGTCGGATACTTTCGGGAGTAAATCAGAGTAAGCCTTCTTGGTGTGGATGGAACCCGATTCGTCGGCAGGTGGAATACTGCAAAACCCGAGCATCAATTTCTCAGAGTCGCTCAATTGAGAATAAATTGCCTCAGGAAGTTTTCGCGTCATATCCATGCTTTGCTTCACCCACCAGCGAGTGAAAGTTGCAATTAGTACCCAGCGAGAACGACCAGAAATGTTATCCAAAGTTCCATGCCATAAACGGCTATCCCAAATTGCAATGTCACCCGCTTTAGCTGTCAGGGGGTATCTCTTGGATAAAGTTCTATCACTGTAATTTCCCGATTGATGGCTTCCCGGTACAACTACCGTACAACCATTCTGCTCATCCATATCTTCTAGCACAAACGCCGCTTGCATGGCCCAAGTAAAGTCACCATGCGCTGGAACAAGACTGTCGATGTGAAGGTCTAGAAATTTTCCTGAAGATCGAGCATTGTAGTAATTCAAAATATAGTTTGGAATGTTCTCATCCTGTACTTGATAATACTTATCATTCAAGAATGTTCCAACCAGCTGCTGAACGATAGGGGTAGATAACAACTTGATAAATTCAACATCCTTATTTTGGAGGTTGTAGATGAGATGATCCTGGGCTCTATCAGAATGTAGAGACTTATTGGATGCATCAGATACTTGAGAAATATCCTTGACTAATCGAAGATGTTTTTCAAAATCTGGATTTCCATTCTCGATAATCGTGTAGCCATATGCCTTGATTTCCGCTATGTTTTGCTCAAGTTTATCCGTCAATTCATTTCCCCCCTAGTTGATTTATGGAATCCAGCAGTGAAGAAGGAATATCTTCACTATCCTCCAAGTAGCGCTTCTTTACTACAATGTCGTAAGTGCTCCATTTAAGCGTATTTAAGCAATAGTGCCAAAGGTCTTCAAGCGCTTCAATATGTTGAAGCTTCTTCGATAGGTTAGAATCGATCAAGTTGGCAGGAATAATCACCACTCCCCCTTCATCACATACAGCAATGCCGCCGTTGGTTCTTGATTGTTCACTTCCGACCTGTGTTTCCTCGGAGTGTGTCTTGAAATTAACTGCTCCTACCGGATTGGAGCTCATGCACCAAATTGGATACTGTTCACGAACCAATCTTGCGGTGTCGCGAACATTTCCCTCGACGACAATTGCGGCCGCCTGTTTGTACAAGAGCGTGTATTTTGCGACAAGGTCACCAAATACCGCAACATCAGAAAAACCAATCGGTCGGATATGAATAACTTCCCCTGGTTCGACAGATTCGAGTTCTTGATGCAGAATGTAGTTTGAATCATTCATAGGCTCAATTAATCTGACTTTCCCGACCGCATACTTTAGGGAGTTAAGCGGGAGCAACCCAGGTAAGCTTCCAGTTTTACCTAACGCATCCGCAATTTCTGTGGTGGAAATTCGATTTTTCCGGATTAACTCTACAATTTCTGATTCTAAATTCATGCCTTACTTTAACGCCTGAATGGTAAATTCGTAAAGACCATAATTCTCTATCACGCGTACCTCTCGAAAATATTTCCTGAAAACAGTCTCGATATAATCTGGAGAGTAGTGCACATGGATTTCTTGCGCATAGTCAACTTTAGTAGTCAGCAAATTGATTAGAAGTCCTTTTCTCACCGAGCCCTGGTAAATAGAAATAAAATTTTCGATGTATTTGTTCATATCGATAGGAAAATTGTAGTTCAATGAGCCCGAAGCCACAGCGTAATCAAAAACTTCATCGGGTTTCGACATCAACTGCAGATTCAGAAATTCAACATGAGGAATGTTGTTGTATCTTTCTCTGGCAATCTTCAGAACTTCGGTAGAAATATCTATGCCGGTGTACTGAAGTGGCGCAGAACCAGACGTGCATAGAAAATCATATAAGTCTCCAAAACCACAACCGATGTCAATTATCGATTGGTTTGCCAGTTCGACGTTCTGAGTGAGGATTCGAAACCTTAGCTCTTGCTGATCTTTTGATTTCCATCCTACGGATTTGGCATCGTAACCAAGTCTCTTTACTCTTTCATCGTACAAAGAAACTATTTGTTCTAGCTCATCCATGAATTCCCAAGAATCTCATATAGTTACTTTCAAAAAAGGATTCTCGGTTCGGATTCTGAACTAAGTATAAATTACATAATTTTTGGACAGATTCTACGTATGGGGCTTGTTCGAAATCGGTGCCAAACATGAATCTGGTAGAAAGAGACTCGGTTGCGTAATTCAAGTTCTCAATCACGGTTCCTTTAAAGAAGTAAGACTGCGTGAAAGACGTATCAAGAAAAACATTGTTCACTCTGCGAGCCATAAACATAAAATCCAATACGTGATGGCCGCCAGCGTGCGCCCACAGAAAGTTTACATCAGGAAAATCATCCGCTAGCGCGATAAACTGATCCTTGGTTAGTCCTATTCGACTCCAGGATCCATCATCGAACGAACAAATAATAACTGGAATGTTCATTTCCTTAGCAAGCTGTACTAAGTTTCGGACCTCCTTGGTTTGCAAATTAACTCTCTGGTTACGCGGATGAATTTTCAACGCAGCAGCACCAATTTTTTTCGCGAACGTAACCTCCGCCCTCAAAGAGTTTAAAGATTGATTCAAATTAGGATTCACAGCGAATTGAAAATCACTGTTTTGTCCAACGAGTTCTTTAACCTCTTCAAGCTTCCAAGGTTCTCCTTGCATACCAATGATTAATCCACCTTTTACATTAGCCTTCAGGCAATTTTCTACAAGACTGGAAAAGGAAATATGCAATGTTTCAGCTATTGGTAAATGCAAATGTGAATCAAAAATATTCATCAAATATCCTCAAAAATAAAGCTGAGCAGGTTATCAACTTGCTGCTTTTTTTCTTCTAACTCTAATGAAGTGAAAGCGGTTATGATAATTGTACAGAGTCGATCTCCATCTGTTTTCGGTTCCTCGTAAACTTGTCCAAGAACGCCTAGAATTTCAATCTCAACTCCTGAGATTTTTTCTACCTCGGCAAGACCCAAAATATTAACTAACCTGCCTTTTTGGGTCGGGTGAAAAAAAAGTACGCTCGGGCGATAATGGATTTCTGGAATTGAAGGCTGTTCACCTAAGAACGGCATCAAGCATGCGCTTGTAAGGTCAATTCCTGTGGTTAACTGGACTAGTCGATCCGAAAGATTGAACCCTCCACCCCTGAAGGCGGCTTCGACGATACCAACTGGACCAGTTTCTTCATCCACAATCATTTCGAGGTGGCCAGGACCATTCTTGATTCCCAAGGACTCAAATGCAGACTTAGCAAGATGGGCAATCTTTGGGTAGAGGAAGTTTTCCGGAGAAATACTTGCTAGCTCACGTGAGACCGTACGAGTGTTTTCACTTACTTTAATTTTTCTTGTAACCAGAAGTACATGGACTTCAGCCTCGACAGCCAAAATTTCCACTGTATATTCGGTACCGGACATAAATCCTTCAATAATTATTTCTCCCGCTTTTGAGAATTCAAAAGCAGAATCGATGGCCTGGTTGAGTTCACCGGGTTGGCTTACAATCGTAACTCCACGGCTCCCTGATGAATCGCTTGGTTTAACTACAAACGGAAATACTGTTCTTGACCCAAACAGATGCGCATCTTTTGTATTCTTGAATACTTCAAATTTAGGTTGCGCGATTCCGGCGGCACCCCAAATCCTTCTCTGAACAACCTTATTTGTAGCGTTTTCAGCCTGAAATAATAATTGAGGCGCACACATAAATTCAGAATTGAGATGTTGCGCTAGGAAGATTCCCGCATCCGAGCAGAAACTAATCGCTCCTAATATTTCATTTGTTATCTTTCGAATTTCATCTACGATGTAATCTAGTGCGTTCAACTTGGATACAATAACGTAATCAGCTTCATTGAGTCCAAGCGCACCTGCATTCTCATCAATGGCTATACAAACCAGCCCTCGAGACTTGGCTTTCCTAATAATCGGCAGTTGCCATTTTCCACTTGTGCAAACAACAATGAATTCCATCACTTTTCCAACATTACTCTACAGAGATTAAATGCACCTTGAGTTCCAACCCTAAATTGAGATGCTAATTCTGAATCTAATCTCCGAAAATCGGGCAGTGCAGAATCACTAACCGTTAGTTTGTTCATGGCATCTACGAAGAATTGCTCATCTTTCGTTTGTGGAATTGGTAATACAGCTTTTCCCAGCAACAGGGACTCAACATAAGTAGTACCTCCATTTGAAATTACAGCGCTAGCCTCAGCTAGTAATTTAACAAAGTCAGAAGAATCAATAACAACATTTAAGTCATCAGTTGGAGAAATATCTACTCCAACCCCGCATGCTAGGATTTTTGGCATTCCTGGGTATTTTTCAGCAATTTTTATTGCGTTCTGATAAGCATTCGTTTTTGAACTGTAACCAAGTGAAATCAATAGATAGTCACTATCCTCATGATGAGGGTTTGACGCAATCCCTGCAATTTCGCTTCGGATAATCAAGTTATGCAACCCAACCGAAACGAGATTCAATCCTTGGTACTTTCTGTCAGGATGTGCAACGACGACAAAATTACGATTAGGGACAAACTCTCCGGACCAGTCAAACCCAATTACTTCAGAAAACCGATCTAGAAAATCTTCCGTAGGTTCTTCATCTGAGGGGGATAGGTCAAGAAGCAAAGCACACTCTTGGTGAATCTCAAGTGCGGCTAATTCTGAATTATTATTGCAAATAATGTGATGAATCCCTTGTTTTTCAAACTCGAGCTGAATTTGGATTTGCCGATTTAAGTGACCTCTCCCGAATATCTTAGGGTCGGAAACCAAACTTAAAAAGTGTGTCATTATTCAATAACATCGGTTTCGCTAATTCGCTCCCCGACCTTGATATCCCTTGATGCCATTTTCCCTAAAATCCAATTAAATTTTTCAGGAGCAAGACTTAAGCCGGGTCGGAAAACGCCTACATTATCTTCTGTAAAAACCGAATTTTTTTGTATATTCTCTTTAGGATAAATTGATCGCTTGCTTCTGCTTCGAGAATCTCGATCGTCGGACCTGAATGAAGAAGTTCCTAAAGCACTTTCCGCCAGTCTTAAGTCACGAACATAATCACGAAATGAATTTTCAGTAGCCGAAAAGAAGCCATCAATTGCGGCTTCTGATGAGTCTTGAGTTAAATGTTTTTCAAAAACTTTCGCACCGAGACCAATAGCGAGAATGGCAGATAGTGAAGATGTGGTGTGGTCGCTGTACCCTGTAATACAGTGATAATCCTGTTTAAATCTCGCAAGCTGAAAAATATTTGCATTCTCTACTTCTGCCGGATAGTTAGTATCACATTGCATAATGACTACCTCAGGATTTCCATTATACTTGATAGTTCGTAAGGCTAGTTCCAAATCGTATTTCGAAGCTACGCCAAGTGAGATCAGAATAGGTTTACCTGACTTTGCCATTTTCGCTATCAATGGAACGTGATTTATCTCCGGTGAGGCCAATTTGTGCATGGGACAGTGAAGCGAGTCTAGAAATTCTACGGCTGTTTCATCGAATGCACTGCTAAAGGCTAGTAAGTTTTTAGCTTTCGCATATTCAAACAAATCTAAATGCCATTCCCAAGGGGTGCTTGCTTCTAAATACAAGCTAAACAGATTCTTGTATTTTGCCCAGGGGCTTTCCGCTGGAATTGCAAAATCTTCAAAATCTGAATCCAGAGTGATGGTATCTGCTCTGTAAGTTTGAAATTTGACAGCGTTGGCTCCCGAGGCAGCAGCAACGTCAATAAGGTTAATACACGCTTCTTTATGACCTAGGTGATTCGCAGAAATTTCAGCCACAACAAAAGCTGAGGCGTCCTCGGAGATGCCCATTTCTCGAAGTTTCACGTTCATACAGTAGTACAATTAGCTACGTACGCGGGTTAGCGTTCTCGGTATTTGGAGAACTTAATCATGAGCATATATCCCTCTATTATTAATGACAAACGAGGCAGTTAAAGTGAACACTAAGTTTGAGATTATTAAGTATGGAATGCCAGGGTTCAAATCTCAATTGGATTCATTCATAGCAACCTCGCTAACTAACCCGATCTACTCAAGTCAGTTTTGTGACTACTACCGTGAACTTGGCCATGAACCACAGGAAAACAGGTCAATTATTGTAGGTTCTCCAGGGAAGGAGTTAGTCGGCTTACTTTTTTCGACTCCAACCCAGCCTGGGATTAAGAACCACCAAATAAGTTATTTCGGGTTGCCGTCTGCGCTATTGGTTTCAAGAACTGCAGCAATAGAGGAAATTAATGGAGCTACTCATATTCTCCTTCAAGAATTAAACAATTCAAATATTTTAGTGACAAATGGGCGGATTAGAAACCCACATGACTTTCTAATTGATACACATGCACTCAGGTCAAATAAAATAGAAAAACTATTCTTCTCTGATTCAAAAGTTACGCTGAAATTCGATCGGATCCTTGATTTATCCAGAAGTCCAGAGTTAGTCAGGTCTGAATATTCTAAATCAGCTCGAGATGCGATAAAGAACCAATCCCTGGATATCAAACTAATCTCTAGTGAGAGCTCTCAAGATGCAATAAAGTATGAATTTGAATCGCTTAAGAGGCTCCATTTCTTGTCCTCCGGGAAACTTACACGTTCGGAAAGAAGTTGGGACTTACAGCTCCAAATGATTCAGAATGGGTCAGGAGTTATTGTTAGCGGATCCACAGAAAAAAAGGTTATGACTTCAGCGCTATTTATGATCAACTCAGATGCTGCATTTTATGGTGTTAGCGCTTCGGAACCAAGTCAAGAAAGAGATGGCCTATCGCACCAACTCATAGATTTTGCAATACGAGAATTTCCGAAGTTGGGTATACACAATATTTGGATGGGAGCCCAGCACTCATCAGTCACGGTTCAGGTATCGAAGAAGGAGCAACAAATAGAGGAGTTTAAGAGCTATTTTGGTGGCTCCTTACATACATCACTGATCGCGAGATCGGAGTACTTAATTGAGACATGACGGAAATATTTGGGTTCAGCCAAGAGCAAAAATCTCACTTCGAGGAAACGGAAATATTGACCATCTCGAAGAAAGTTTCGAGAGAAGCTTTAATGGAGGGTTTCCAGTTGTATTGGCAAGCGCGAGGGCAGGAATCATGCTGACGCTAAAGAGTTTTCACTCCTCACCGCAGATTTCTATGTTCCCATATGCAAGTCAGTGTGTTGTAAAGGCCGCACTTTTAGCAAATAAAACTGCTCACACACCACTCCCAAATCTTGCTAGAGAGATTATTTATAATCAATGGGGGTTGCATCAAAATAGAGAGATCAAGTTTGATGTGTTCTTGGAAGATTCCGCAGATAGCCTGTACCCCTTGGGGGGGAGTGTCTGCAAAACAAATTCTCGATTTGAAGTGTGGTCTCTCCCTAAACTACTTGGAATAACTTTCGGGGGAATAGTTTGGTGCAAGAATAAATCCGACGCCTTAGAATTGAGAGAAGTCAGAAGAAGATTACCTAAACAAAATTTACTATTGCGCGCGCTACTTTCAACTTGTAAATCCAAAAATCAGAGCGCTTATCAGCTTTGGGAAGACTATGAATTTTCGCATCCAGTAATCAACAGATTTCAAGTCAAAGTTCTTAGTGATGAACTCAACAATTGGAATGATACGTATATCAAGAAACTTACGGCATATAAACGAGCCGTCGAGAAGATTTCTTCTACAGAATACCCAAATGGCAATGATTTGAATTCACTTAATTTTGGAGTGATTCCAACAGTCGTAGAATCAAAATCATCGATTGAAATCGCATCACTTCGGGAGCTAAGCAGAGTTCATCCTAATGGCGAAGTCCAACGCACCCACATATACGCCTACCAAAATAATAATGGCCATACATGAGGATCACCGAAGTAGCTGTTGACGCAGCCAATCTGGATGCTGTGCTAGCCAGATCTTACGAAGAATTTATAGGAAACCCCGATTATTACGCCGACTTCCGGCTCCGTTTCAACCTAGGAATCAGCGACCCGTTAATAGATGTGAAGTACTATGAAATTTCCGAAGGTAGTTCAATTTGGGCCAGTTTTATGTTGGTGTTCAATCGGATGAACTTCAATGATTCGCAGATCAAGATTTGCTTCTTAACACAAGTAATTGTCTCCAAAGAGTATAGAGGTCTCGGAATAACATACAAGTTATCTAAGTATGCAGAAGAAATGGCTGTAAACGAAGGTGCCGGAATAACATTTGTAATCGCACGCCGAGCCGTAAAAGATCTCTATGGAAAATTGGGATTTGTTGGTTTTTCTCACTTTAGTGAACTAGTGCTTGGGCCAGTTCCAGGAATAGAGAAAACCGCAGTAAATTTAATGCAAGAACCAAAAAGTAGCGATTTGAGAAAAATAGTGAAGCTGCATGAAGCAAGTTACAGAAAATTGAATTTTAACTTGATGCGGTCTGAAGAAAGCATTCAAAATCTAATTGAGTCGCCAAATTACACAATTAAGATTTCAGAAAATGAATCCTTTTATCTAGTCAGCAATCTGAAAACCATTGTGGAAATTGGAATGAATTCAGATACCATTAGCTCTGAAATCATCGCCACAATTATCCATGAAGGCTTTGATTTAATTAGAATCAACAGAAACCATGAAATATTTCGAATTGGCGTCGAAATGGGACTGGTGGAAAAGAAGAGATTTGAGTTACGAGAAGGACACCTCCTTAGAATTCATCGGAGTAATCTCAGCCCTCTTCAACTAAGTGAACTTGAGGATTTCATAATAAACCCCGGTGCACAGTTTGCAGAAATACCAGAGGCTGATCAATGGTAAGAGAAGAAAGAATGAAGGTAGAAGACACTGGGAGCAGGGGTGAAAAAGCAAGAGAATCATTACTACTTTTTCTTGAAGAATCAACCATTGCCGTCGAGTATCACCCGATAATTCTTGAATATTTGAATCATATATTCATGCTAGATAATAGCAATTTAATCAATGGTAGTGGTGATTCTCTTCATGCTAATGATGCTACGTCTTTTAATATTCTAACAAGAACACTGAGAGTAAGTAAGAAGAGGACACTTAGAGGAATCTTTAGATCGATACTATTTGCGATAGCATTAATTTTGACATCATGTCTGCCTCAAGTGAAGAGAAAGCATTCAAATACTATACTTCTATTTGGTTTCCAGAAGGAACTTTTAGGATCTGAAGACAAAATCCTCAGCCTCGTGAAGACTCTTAGCACGAAAATCCCAAATCCATTTGATGATGCAACGCAGGTTTTATTTGAGTCTCGGGAAAATGCGATTTCTTCGCTTCTTTTTTCTAAGAGTGCAACTGCGCCAGTACTTGCTCTTCGTGTTATGAGAGAACACTTCTCAATCATATCTCGCTGGAAAATAGTTCTATCAGTTTTCAAAATGGTGCTTAAAACAATCAGAAGGAATTTCTCCGTATTCTTTATCGCGCCGGAAAGAATATTCTTAGAATTTCCAATCTGGAGAATGATCATTCCTCAAGTGAACCTTAAAGCGATAACCACGCAATCTAAACTAGAATTATTGCCTGCGCTATTCTACGTTCAAGAAAAAGATAGGTCGATGGTTTGGTACTCCAATAACTCGTTACCATTCAAAAAAAGAAGAGAAAAAACCAGGATTCCCTTAGTGGCTAGCAATGCTGGCTTCATAGACCATCATTTTGTATGGTCAGAGTCCCATCGAGAGTTCCTAAAATTTCGATATCCCAAATCGGAAATTTCGGTTGTAGGCCCAATAACTTTTGAAACCAGCATTAATAGAACATTTCATCAACCTATTTCAAAGGTAATTCTCTATTTTGACGTTACGCCATTTGACAATCTTGAATATGAAACGTTTTATACAACAGAAATGTGCATAAATGCAATTAAGGACCTGACTGAAGCTGCAGCGAATTTTGGTATGCCTCTGCATCTGAAGCCAAAACGACCCTATTTGCTTGGACAGAAGGATAAACTCCAACACAGTGGCAGCTATGTAAAATTATTATACAAACTTGAAAGTGAAAAGTTACTTAAGATACTGGATACCAGAGTGGGAATTGAGAATGAGATACGGGCCTCACAACTAGTGATTGGATTGCCTTTTACATCGCCTGTCTTGATTTCGTCTCATCTAGAACGACCTTCTGTCTACTATGTACCATCAGACGTTGGTGAATGGGAATTGCCACCGGAGCGCGATGGCATCGTGGTAGTTCAGGGAAAGATTCGCTTGAATGATTATCTAAAGTCTTTAATTTCAGAAGAAAACTGAACGAATTTCTACGAGATGAAGCGAGACAGAGAATAGTCTACCGTTACTAAGACTATGCAAGTAGTTGACACATTTCCCGAAGTATTCTTCTTTGCTTTCTCTTTGTAATTTTGGGGTGTAAAGGAATAGTCAAACAAGTCGCGTAATAATCAAGCGCCTCAGGAATATTACTCATTGTATAGCCAAGTGCTTGATAATACGGCTGAGTTGGAATCGGACGGTAGTGTACTTGAGTACCGATTCCTGCGGATCTCAATCTTGTCATGAGTTCGTGCCTCGAAATTGATTTTTTTGAAAAGTCGATTCGTAGAATATAAATGTGGTGCGCACTCACGTCGCGCGCATGGGTTTGAATTGGGTAAACACCAGGAAAATCCTTAAATAACAAATCATAATTTTTTGCAATTTTTCTTCGCTTCGAGATAAATTTGTCTAATTTTTTTAATTGCGACACACCTAGGGCTGCTTGAATTTCCGATAGACGATAGTGAAAACCTAATTCTTGCATCTCGTGGTACCACAAATTTTTCTTTCCATCGGTAAAGCCAAGAATTGGGTCGACGAGCGGATCATCTAATTGATTTATTCCATGGCTGCGCAATCTCAAAAGTTTCCGATACAAATCCTCGCGGTTTGTAGTAATTACTCCACCTTCACCCGTTGTAACAGATTTAACAGGATGGAAGGAAAAAACTGTCATGTCAGAGAATGCGCAATTTCCTACTGGTTGTCCATTTGAATAGTGGCCACCAAGTGCGTGAGCAGCGTCTTCAATTATCGCTACACCTTTAGCCTTGGCAGCTTTGGAGAGTTCTTCCAACTCGCAGGCCGAGCCGGCCATGTGTACAGGAATTAAGGCTTTAATTGAATCACTTTCGGAAATTGCTTGCAAAGTTTTGGTGATCGAAATGTTTAGAGTTTCGGGGTCTATATCGATGAATCTTGGTTTTAGACCCGCATAAAGCGCGGCATTTGATGAAGACAAAAACGAGATCGGTGAAGTGGCAACTTCAGAATTAGGCTCTAGCTCAAGTGCTAACAATGCTAAATGTAAACCAGCGGTAGCACTTGAAACCGCGACCGCGTACTTGGCGCCAACCTTCTTTGCGACGGCCGATTCAAATTCTTGAATTTTGGGACCTTGAGTTAAGGATTTTCTCCAAACCTGCCACCCGACAACTAAGGCGTCACGTAGATTTGTAGATTGCTTACCGTATGAGTTCAAGCCAAAATCCCATGATCCTTTAAAACCTTTAAGAAGGATTCATCTGTGTGCCAAACTTTGTTGTTGTCGCTAGAGAATCTGAATCCTTCTTCAACCTTCTTACCGATTTTGCTATAAACGCCAGATTGCAATAATGCTGGAGATAGAATTGCAAAATGATCTTCAAATTCGTATGTTGAGTGAGAGTCATCTTCTGTAATCATCACTTCATGCAATTTTTCGCCGGAACGAATGCCGATGACCATGGTGGGAATACCCGGGCAAACCACGCGAGCAACATCTGTCACTTTGAAACTAGGAATCTTAGGTACGAAGATTTCACCTCCGTGCATGCGCTCTAAGCTATCCAATACAAATTGAACGCCATTTTCGATAGTCAACCAGAATCTTGTCATGCGCTCATCAGTAATTGGAAGAACACCCTCCTTGGCTTTGTCAAGGAAAAAAGGAATTACGCTTCCGCGAGAACCTAGGACGTTTCCATATCTAACGCAGGAAAATCTAGTTTCGCGGGAGCCTGCAAGAATATTTCCAGCAACCATTAATTTATCCGAGCACAACTTTGTTGCTCCGTAGAGGTTGGCGGGATTCGCTGCCTTATCAGTACTAAGAGCAACCACTTTCTTAATACCGTTCGCTATCGCTGCATTGAGGATGTTCTCGGCGCCAATCACGTTAGTTTTTATTGCTTCCATTGGGTTATATTCAGACGCTGGTATCTGCTTCATCGCTGCCGCATGAACGATGACATCAATACCGTCTGTAGCCTGGATCAGCCTCTGATAATCCCTAACGTCCCCCAAGAAGTATCTCAATTTTGGAGACGAAATCTTCTCAGCCATTTCAAACTGCTTTAGCTCGTCACGACTGAAAACCACAAGCTTTTTGATTTCATCGTCCTTTAGAAGGCGTTGGACGAATGCCTTTCCGAAAGAGCCAGTTCCTCCAGTGATAAGGACAGACTTCCCTTTTAGATAAGACATTTTTCCTCTTTCATATGCGGCTAGTTTCAGGTTCTAACTATATTGCATTCTGCAGTTCTGCTTCTATCATTGATTTGATTGACGGGAGCTGGAATTTGAGGGTGCTGACGAGCTTTGTATTGTCAAGAGCCAGATAACTCGGTCGAGCCACAGAGCCACCAAGGATTGAAACGGATCCAGGATGAACTAATGTTTTTGGGCTTCCTAGTGCAGTGGCGACCAAACATGCAAAATCATATTTAGAAACAGTTTCGCTTCCTGCCACATTAATCAGTCCTGGAATCTCACACTTGGCAATCTCGGAGACGAGCAAAGCTAAAATCGATACACCGAGTGGCGAAAAGTGGACATCTTCGAAACCGGTTATGTTCTCATTTCTAGATAAGTTGGAGACCAAGAAATTTAGCAATGAGTGAGATCCTGGAGTCGACAACCCGAAGAAGTTAGTTCGGATAACAGTGGCGGAATCGTTGAAATTCAAAACATATTTCTCTCCAGCCAACTTTGAATATCCATATTGATTTACCGGAACCATAAACTCTGTCTCATCTCTCGGACCCTCGTATTCACTAAAGAAATGGTCTGTGCTTATGTGAATCAATCTGGAATTATACTTTTTACTGAGTATTGCAAGGTGATAGGGAAGCGTTGCATTAAGCTGCCAAGCCGCTTCTGGCCTAGATTCGCATGCTTCTACATTTGTTAGTCCCGCACAATTAATGACAACATCAAAGTAATTAATGGAAAATAATCTTTCTAACTCACTCATACTAGTTATGGCAACATTTATTGAATTAAAACCAGGAAGAGGAGAGTTTTTATGGTGGGTACATGTCAATTCATACTGATTTGACAGAAGTTTTGAAAGGCGAGATCCGAGAAGCCCAGTAGAACCAATTATCAGTGCCTTTTTCATAGATTCTCCGAACTTAATTCATTTTACGTAACCGCTAAGGATAATCATACGGCTAGACTTGACCCATGAGAGATTTTGAGGAGTTTTGTATTCTCATTCCAACTCGAAATCGCCCTCGAGAAGTTGAAAAGCTCCTTACTTCCATTCAAGCAAGTACTCTCAAGCCATTTCAAGTTATAGTTGTTTCATCCGGTGAAGACATCTTTGAAGTAGTCGATCAATTCGCCTCAGTTTTAGAGATTACTTATATGCATTCTGAGATATCTGGGCAGATTAATCAAAAGAAATTAGGCATATCGGCTATAAATCCTCGCGCCAAGTGGGTTGTTTTCTTGGATGACGATCTACTGGTATTTCCAGACACCTTCGAACAAGCTTTCAGAAGTATTTGTAGATATAACGGAGATACTACAGGTGAATTAGTTGGGGTTGGATTTGGACTGCCGGTTACATCTAGATTCAACAATGTCGGGAAATTCACTCAACAGGTAGCAAGATTATTCGGAATTGAAAACCAAACTGCCGGGCAAGTTTTAAGAAGTGGGCATGCCACCAGTTACCTCGAGCAACAATCGATAATTAAAACCTCTTGGCTGAATGGGGCGTCAATGTGGAGAGTGGAAAAGACTTCAACTTATGGGTCTCACGGTATATCTTCAAGTTATGCTGCATGCGAAGATTTAATTTTTTCCTATCCACTAGGAAAGAAAAACTCATTAATTTATTGCCCAAATGCCAAATTGGATTTCCAAATAGCTGAGAAGACTAATTTTGAGAACCCTGCCATTTATATCGCAGCTCTTTACTGGAGATATTTCTTTGTTTTGGAGAATCAAGAATTTTCGATTTTAAGATTCAATATAACTCAATTAGGACGTTTGATTTTTGGAATCACGCAAAATTCAGGAGCCAGAATTAAATTTTTCTCAAAAGCCTTTCCTCCAACGCTGAGGGTTGCAGTTGATAGCTTGTACAAGCGAGAACCCAGGAAATTCCTAGAGTCGATCTAGAACGCCTGGATTAAGTTTGCTGTAGTAGGTCGAACCAATTCTTGTAAGCTCATCGAGGTGTCGATCTTCCGAGTTTGATTTCAGTCCCCTCAAATTGAGGAAAAGCTCGCGAAATTCTGACAGATTGCGGAATACCGGTACTTCAAGTTTTGCAAAATACAATGGATTCAACCCTTGGTCCCCCGCAGGATTGAAGAACAGCGGATAAACCCCATATGCCAAGCCCTCAATGGCTACGGCGCTACTTCGATAAATGCAGAAATGCGAATCTTTGAGGTCTTCCTCTAGTTGCCTATCAGAGAGGATCAGTTGTTTTCCAAAATTCAATCGAGAGAGAACTCTTGTGCTTTCTTTAGAAGACAATGCAGGGTGCACTCTCAAAATTAACTTCAGCCCAAGGTCCATTTCATTGAGTCCTTGAAACAGCTTTGCGAAGCTCTCCAGCGACTCCAGCGTGCCTTCGGCTGCCCCGAGGATTGTTGTCGACGCAAAGTTCTTTTGTTCGACAACTATCGGCCTCCATTTTGGTGAACCGAGCACTCGTACATTTGCCTTTAAGTTGAGCGACTGGAAATAATCTTTCGTGACTTCTCCAGAAGTTAGAACCACATCGCCAGAGTTAAGTTGAAGTAGATTCTTCATGAGCCCAAATTGTTCAGGGACTATAGGCGCATGCTGAAATGCCATCAGTTGAATGTTTGGATACTTCCTATGAATTAAATCTATATATAAAGCCTCATATGCATGGCCTTCAAGAGTAATGAGTATTGATCTTGGATTGTTTGCAGACAATAAGGAGTCAAGCCGATGCAAATTTACTTGATTTGCGACAGTTTGGCGTGAAACTTGGGCGGAAGAAGCCCGGATCAAAATCTTCCGCTCGATCTCCGAAAATCGGCGCGATGTTAACGCCGCACGCAACATTACAAGTGCAATGCGCAGGTTTTTCCCTTGAAGAAGTACCGTTTGCAATACTCCAAGTGACTTGGTTGTGACAATGGTATTTGGCCGACAGGCACCTCTACTTAGAACGTGGATAATTCTATTGCGGTTGAGCAAAGTGTTGTTATGATAAAAAATCAAGTCATCCTGCGCGGGAAGTCGATCAAAAAAAACATCCGGTTTCGACGGGTTCTGTGCATGCGTGTAATGACTTACAAATATTCGATTAACTGGGATATTTAATGAAGATTCAAAGCTTCCCGACTCGCCAGATTTAATTGTGGCGATTGCAATTGATTTGAGTAGTTCCAATAATATTCTGAAAGGTGAATAGAGAATATTAAATGGAATTGAGAATTTAGCCGACGTCACAAGATTTGAATAGCGATTTAAGTTTTCTTCTATCGGCTTGACTAATCTGAAATAGCTATTTGCTAAAGTTGAATTTTCACCAATTTCTTTTTGTACCCGGCTCAGGTGGAACTCAATTATTCGAGGTTCGAGCATCTATAAAATCTTCTTAAGCACTTCAACTTGCCTCTTATCGGTCAACAAAATATTGGTGATGGTCTCTACATCTTCAGGAAGGTTTACGGATGGATAAGAGATCGGGGTTGTAATCGACTTAATTCTGTGTCCAAGCTCAATAAACTTAAGTTGCTCAATCGACTCACATTTCTCAAGTGGAGTGGAATCCATTTCGGACATCAAAGTCAAAGCTTGTCGAGAAATCGCAAATAATCCACAGATTTTATAAACTAGTTCCATCTGCACCTTAACATCAGCACACAGCGGCGATTTCCGAAAGATTGACAAAATTTCTGAATTTTGATCCAATAAACATTTAACGACACTCTGATTTCCGAGTTCATCTTTTTCGACTAATAGGGTAACCATGTTCCAGAAATCAACTTCAGGTTGCTCTGTGATTGAAGAAATGATTGCATCAAGTTGTTCCGGAATCACTAGAATTTCATCGCCTTGCAAAATCAAAAAGTGTGTAAATTCCCTCTGTTCAGAGAATTCATGGACACGACTAGTTCCATTTAAATGATCTTTTTTCGAGATAGAAACAAGCCCACCGAAATCTTCCACTGCTGTAATAATTTGCGGATCTCCAGAAGTTACGAAAACCGGGATTCCATGTGAATTTAATTCACCTCTTCTTCGAACATGTTCAAGCATTGGTAACCCGTGAAATGGAAGCAATGCCTTGTTGGGTAATCGCTGGGAATCCATGCGTGCAGGAATGACGATTACTATCCGCGGAGAGGTGAACTGACTAATTTGGAAGAACCCCACAGTCGACATTTATTGATTGACCTGTAATCCCTGAAGCATCGTCGCTCAGAAGGAAATAGACCAAGTTGGCAACTTCCTCTGCTGTCGGTAATCGACCAAGAGCCGTTTGTTGTAATGCGAACGAGTTTAGGAATTCTGCGGGCTTACTTTTCCCTGGGGAATTTGATTCATTTAGTGCTTCGAGGAGTCCAGGTGTTTCAATCAAAACAGGACAAACGGCGTTAACTCGGATCCCGCGAGGCCCTAGTTCTTTCGCCATACTTTGTGTGAGCCCCGCCACGCCAAACTTGGAGGCCACGTAAGCACTATTATTTGGAGTTCCGCGTCTTGCGGCAAGGCTTGAAATATTGACGATTGATCCACCTTGGCTCAACCCTCGCGCCGCGGCTTTAGAGCCCCAGAAGTACCCCATTAAATTTGTTTCGAGAATATCTTGGAGGAAAGACGTTTCAATATTCTCGATTGGCTGCCACTCGGAAAATCCTGCGTTGTTTACAAATGCCCTTAGTCGATCAGTAGTTGAACGAGCAAGCTCAACAAGTTTTACATGGTCATCTGGATTCTTTACATCCATTTCACAATGCGTGATCAGATCCGTGAGGGGCAAAGGGATGTTTGAAATAGGTGTGCGCGACCCCGAAATCACATGAAAACCTTGGGCGGCAAGCTTAAGAACTATGGCTCTGCCAATACCTTTGGAGCCACCAGTTACAACCACTGACTCATTCACTGGTTGCCTCACATTGAGTAAGTTCATAATGCAAGTCTAGATCGTCATGGCTGAAAAACCACCGTCGACAATCAGTTCACTGCCTGTAACAAAACTAGAAGCTGAAGAGGCAAGGAATACCGCAGCACCGATAAGCTCTTGAGGTTCACCAAAACGCGCCATTGGAGTATGTCCCAAGATGGCTGCTTCACGTTCAGGCGTGATGAAGTTCTTTCGGCTCCATTCAGTTGGGAAAAACCCAGGTCTAATTCCATTGACTCTCACGCCGGATTTGCCCCACTCGCGACCTAAATTTTGAGTCAGATTGCGAATTCCAGCTTTAGCAGCAGAGTAGGCAAATGCTTTAGATAATCCAGGATCAGCCGATGCTGAAGAAATATTGATAATAGAACCAGAACCATTTTCAAGCATATGTGCACCAAATACCTGACACCCATACATGGTTGCAATCAATTGTGTTTGAAAGATTGAATTCCAATCCTCAGTTGAAATTTCCAAGAACGGCTTCGGGCTATTTGTTCCAGCTCCATTTAGGGCGATATCTACGTTGCCCATGGAATGCTTCACATTTTCAAGCAACGTTGCGAGAGATTCTTTACTGGAAGCGTCAACTTCAAAGGCCTGAGCTGAACTTGGGAAAATCGAGTTTATAGATTTGGAGACAGCCTCTGCTTTTTCGAAGCGCAAGTCACATACAGCAACCTTTGCACCTGACTCTGCAAATCCTTGCGCAAGAGCTGAACAAATATGCCCTCCAGCCCCGATTACAACAGCAATCTTATTCTCGAGAGAAAACATATTCATTACTTGCTCTTATTCTTTGAAATTAGTTCACCAGCTTTTTCTGCCCAAGAGTTAAGAATAAATAAATCCGAGGATGCAATGATGAAGGTGTACCCCTTGCCTAACGCCATATCGATATTTGATTGTGAAAAATCAGCGAGTTGCGTGCCGCAGGACTTTCCCGCAGATTTACATGCTTCAATCACCCTTTTTTCGGCTTCCAACATTTTTGGATGCTGAGTTTGACCAGGTACGCCGAGAGAACCGGACATGTCATATGGACCAATCATTACCCCATCCAGATCGACATTTGTGAGAATTGAGTCAATATTTTCGACAGCAGCAATACTTTCAATTTGAGCGATGTAGACAGACTTGGAATTCCATTCGCTTAGGTACTTATCAAAAGTCAAACCGTATCCATGGGCGCGGTTTACGCCAAAACTTCTTTTACCTTGAGGAGGGAATTTGATTAGATCAATGATTCCTTGTGATGCGGATGCATCATGAATCAGTGGAGCAATAATTCCATCCGCTCCAGAATCAAGAAGCGGTTTAATGTAGTCGTTCGAATGCGAAACAGGTCTTGGAAGGCAAGGAACTCCTGCACTTTGGCTAGCTGCAATGATTCTCTGAGCTTGCTCCAGGGAAATGGTTGTATGCTCCATATCAACAGCATGAAAATCGAAGTCTTGAGCAGCGAAAATCTCAGTTATGGACGGATGAGCAAAAGATACCCATGAGCCAAACACAAGCTCACGATTTTGAAGTTTGCTCTTTAATGTATTAGACACTTTAACCATTTTTCTTGTTAGTTAAGGTTGTGGCGGTGGACTAAACCGATGAGTTTTCCTGAGCCATCAACAACAGGTAGATCCCAAATCTCTTTTTCGGACATCAACTTTGCGGCTTCTTCGACAGTCGCTGATGAATTGATCACGCTCGCGGTTCGTGTTCCAAAATTAATAGCGGGAGTTATCAATAGTTCTGGAAGAGGACTTTGGTGACCCAGTAGCAATCTTCGCAGGTCTCCATCAGTGAGGACTCCAGCTAGTTTTTCGTCGGATCCGACTATGAGTGCAATCCCAAGTCGGTGCTCAGTCATCTTATCAAGTGCCTTCTTCAGTGTTGCGTCCAGCTGGATTACTGGGACCTTGTTCAAAGGCAAAGCGCGGGATTCAACTGTTTGGTTATTCGACATTGTCTGGCCCATATTTCTCTAGCAATTCAAGTCTCAAATTATGTACTTCGATAGCCTGACCAAGAACGTGCCTTAGATCTTTGATGTTCAGCACTGTGTTGGGATCCGATTTAGCGTTCTTTGGGTCATTATGAATTTCAGCGAAAATTGCATCCACACCACAAGCCGCTGCTGCACGTACTAAGTATGGGATGTATTCGCGCTGCCCTCCGGATATATCGCCCATGGAGGTAGGCATTTGAATTGAGTGGGTAGCGTCGTAGCAAACTGGATAACCTGTGCGCGCCATGATTGGGAAAGAACGCATATCGTTAACAAGCATGTTGTATCCAAAAAATGTTCCGCGATCGCCCAGTAGAACTTGATTGCCACCAGCGACTTCAATCTTCTTCACGGAGTTTGCCATATTCCAAGGGCTCATGAATTGACCCTTCTTAAGGTGAATAGGTCTTCCGGTCTCGGCGGCCGCACGCAGAATGCTGGTCTGGCGACAGAGGTAAGCAGGCACCTGCACTAGGTCGCAAACTTCTCCAGTCGCTTTTGCCCAAGATGTATCTGAGAAGTCAGAAGTAACTGGAATTCCAAATTTATCTCTAATGTCAGAGAGAATCTGTAACCCATCTTCCAAACCAAGTCCGTGGTAGCTATCTGGAGATGAACGACAGTCCTTGTCGTAACAGGATTTGTAAACCCAGTCGATGTTAAGATCTTCGCAAATTTCTCCGATGCGCTCAGCCATCATAAATGCGTGGGCGCGGTTCTCGATTGCGCACGGCCCACCAATCAAAACGAGCTTGCCGCCTCCACCAATCTTGACCTTTTTGACATTCCCGTATCCAATTTCGATAACTTTGGAAGGCATTATTCCCCCTGGTTTTACGACTAATTTGCTAGCCCAACAATAGAATTAGGCTACCACTTCTGCTTTGATTCAGTTTGAGCAAGACCAATTTGGCTACAGGCGATTCGCTAAGTTCAAAATATGGCTAGCGTAATTTGAGGCTTTCAATTCAATTAAATTCTCGAGATTTGGCGCTGTATACGGGGCATAACCCAAGAATTGACCAAGCAAGAGATCGACAAGTTCGTATGGCGATGCAGCAATCGGGAGTCGCTCCAATCTCTGCAAATCTCGGAGATGAAGATATTCTTTCAAAGATGAAGATGCCGTAGTTCTATGTACTCCATCATCAGTTGCATCAACGATTATTGGTACGTTGAGCATCATTGTTTCTATTGCCATACTCGTCGGTGTTGAAATCACTACATCTGCATCGAGAATGTTTTGGATATGCTCAGGGTCAATCATAGGAATCGCGCTGAATCCTGAAAGCCCGGGATTCCCATCAATGACATGAACAATTGGTGGGAGCTTATCTAGCTCATAAAATCTCAACTGTCTAGCAGGATGAGGTTTATAAAAAAATTCATACTTGTCTTTCATTTCACTTGCATCCAGAAGTTTTATTATTTCGTTGATTAAATTCTTTTCATTGTGTGGGACCGAGAACCCCAGATAGAGAATTCGAAATCTAGATTTCTTGAGAAGATTTGACTCATTTGATTTCAATGGAATTCCTCTATAAGGATTGAATCTCGGCAACCCAGCAACAACTATTTGAGATTCTTCTAATCCTTGAATTGCGACTCCGTGGCTCTTGCAGAAAGAACCCATGACAAATACGTAGTCAGGAATCGATATCAGGATTGACTTAGACGTTAAATTGTCCCAATTTTCAATGCAGATTGCAGAAGAAATAGTTGTTGTTTTGAGATACTCAATAAACTCATAAATTTGATGTTCGATCGCGGCAGAAGGCAGTATGGCGAGTTTAATCGAATCATCCAAGGAGATACTCTGAAATTTCTTGGAAGACAATAAGACAAATTTCCTACGAAGCAGGCATTCAATTAAAATACCAAAAGGGCGAAAGAACGCAATAACTTCAATGGGATTATTCAATATGAACCTTGCTAGTCTCTTGAAATTATAAAAAACTGCAAATAAAAAAACCAAAATAGTCCTTCTTTTTTGAAATAATCTTAAGTCGCCGAACATAAGCCGTCTCAATCTGAAGGCAAAAGAGCTTGATATTATCCTCCGATTAATTAGCGAAACCATCTGAAGATGCTGCGTACTGCGCGATTTCTTGAATTCAGGAATAGCAATAGTTTCTACTCCGAGACCCTGCTTATTTATTTTGGCAATCACATCTTGATGTCCATAAATTACCAATTCTGAATGGGAAGAAAGCTCGCTCAGGATGCCTGAATCGAGCCAAGATTTCGTGTAGTCCGAAAAGAGAAAAAGTGCTATTTTCATTGAGCAAATTAGCTTCTAGGCAGTTTGCTAAAAATCAAGTTTCTTTCAGAACTTCCAGAAACAGTCCGCCGGACAGTTGAATGATTAGTCAAAATATCGAATCGATTATCGATATAAAATGAATTTTCACTCAAAAAATATTCTATTTCTTCTTTGTTATGTATTGTTGCTTCAACAAGTATGCTAGCAATTAAATTCTTAGATAGTGACTTTTTAAAGCCCTTCAGGATCTCTAGTTCCAAGCCATCCACGTCAAGTTTAATAACGCATTGCTTTATTTGATTAGCCTCAATCAAATCGTCACCTGTTAAGGTTTGAACATGAGCGGCGTTAATTTCCTCAGTGTTTCTTGGGTCTTCAACAACCTGGCCGCCGCTGGACCCAACTCTTTCATCGTTAAATTCAAAATTAACCATTAAGGAATGTGAATAGAGCGGCTGGTTGTACAGAATTGCTTTGTCTTCTAGTTCATTCAATTTTATGTTTGTTTTTAAAGCATTAAAATTCAGAGGCATAGGTTCGACCGCAATTACACGGCTATATGCGCCTGTAGTTAACGCAAATAGGCTATAAATCCCCAAATTTGCGCCAATATCCACAAAATCCAACTGTTCCAAATGTAAACCTTGAAAGCTTTCTAGCCAAGCAATAGTTTCAGGCTCTTTTTCCCAAAAAGTTTCAGCCCTCCAACGACCAAGATCACTACTCTGGTCAAATTTGAATGGAATTTCTCTCTTCATAGTGCAGCGATGCTACCATTCGTGAATTAGGTAACATTAACAGGAACACGGATTGGTGACCCTTGAGAAAATTATCAATTGACGGGAAAAAATACGACGATTCCTCACTTCCGTTCGTGATCGCTGAACTCGGACACAATCACCAAGGGAATTTGGAAACCTGCCTACAGATGATTAGAGCAGCCGCATATTCGGGCGCATCTGCAGTTAAGTTACAAAAAAGATCAAATATTGACTTGTTTACTAAGGCTGCCTTTGATGCCCCATACAACAGTGAAAATGCATACGGTCCGACTTATGGCCTCCACCGCGAAGCCCTTGAATTTGGGGAAGAAGAATATAAAGAATGTATATTGGAGGCTAAACGTAACAATATTACTTTTTTCTCCACAGCTTTTGATTTTCAAAGCGTCGACTTCTTAATGAATCTTGAAGTGCCAGCAATAAAAATTGCAAGCGGAGACCTAAAGTCCACCCCACTCCTTAAGTATGCATCGACCTTAGGGGTCCCTTTGATTGTGAGTACCGGAGGGGCTGATTTGTCTGATGTAGATAGAGCAGTAGAGCTACTTTCTAGCGCAGGCTCAGACTTTGCAATTTTGCAGTGTACAGCGGGCTACCCTCCGAAGTATGAAGAACTTAATCTAAGAGTAATTTCTACGTTCCGAGAAAGATATCCGAATACGGTGGTTGGTTATTCAGGGCACGACAGCGGGATTGCAATGTCACTTGTAGCTTATGTCTTAGGTGCGCGTGTAATTGAAAAGCATTTCACGTTGAACCGTGCCATGAAGGGTACGGACCATGCATTCTCACTGGAGCCAGGTGGAATGCGCAAGCTTGTTCGCGACCTCGAAAGAGCACAAATTTCACTTGGTGACGGAGAAAAGCGTGTTTATGACTCCGAACTTGCTCCAATTAGAAAAATGGGCAAAATGATTGTGGCCGGCACTAACATTGCGGCTGGAACAGTCGCGAACTTAAGCATGTTCGAATTTAGGTCCCCATCTGAGGGCCTTCATCCGTATCAAGTTGAACAACTAGTTGGACTCAGGTTCGCAAGAGATGTAGCTTCTGGTGAATCAATTGGGATGGAAGATTTTGAAAAGTAATGTCCTGCAAGGTGATTACATCGTTCTTGGGGCTGATGGGAACTTAGGCCCATTATGGGTGCGCGCAATTATCGAAAATGGCGGAAGCGTCGTAGGAATTGGCCTTCATTCTTCAAAAGATCAGAAATTGAAAGCAATCAGTTCGGAGTATCCAGGGAAACTTGAGGTACTTGACTATGACTTAAAATCAGAGAGTTCAACTTCACTAGAAAATAGTTTGAAGAAAATTTATTCAGGCGTGGTACTCAATGCGGGTATAGATTCCTTGCCAGGAACGGGCTATTCAAGTCTCGAAGAATTTGGTCGGGAGGAGTGGGCTTCAACCTTTCAAGTAAATGTTTTTGGAAATATAGAATTTCTAAATTACTTGTTGAGAAATTCAAAATTATCAAAGGCAAGCATTGTTTTTATAGGCTCTATGTACTCGCAGATTTCCCCATCGGTTGATTTATATTCTCATTTCAAAGGCGGCATAGGGTCGATCAAAAACCCTGCATACTCAGCCTCAAAAGCTGCTATAGCCAGCGCTGTCCGTCAATATGGCACCCACCTCGCCTCACAAGGAATGAGAGTTAATATGCTGTCACCTGGCGGAGTTTTGGGAAATCAAGATGAAAAATTTGTGGAAAAATTCGAAGCGAAATCACCATCGGGGAAAATGATTAGCCCAGCAATACTTGGGAATCATCTAGTTTATTTGTTAAGTAGCATGTCAAATAGTTTGATCGGACAGAACTTAATTGTTGACGATGGTTATTCGGTTTGGTAGGAACACGGTGAAGTCATCCCAAAAAAATATCAACTCCCTCCGAAGAGATTTCGACGAAGTCTTTTCTTCTGGCGAGAGAAGAAAATTAATCGGAGCAACAATTCTGCAATCATCCTTGGCGGTTTTAGACCTTATCGGTGTAGCACTTATTGGAGTTATTGGGGCTCTCTCCATCTACGGTATTCAATCCAAATCAGATGCAGGGCGAGCAAGCAAGATAACCAGTTATTTACACCTAGAGAATTTCTCATTTCAAAAGCAGATAGCAATTCTAGGTGCACTTGCGGCCACAATTCTCATACTTAAAACAGTCAGCTCTCTCGTTGTCACTCGTAAAGTCTTGAATTTTGTAAGCTCCAAAGGCGCACAAGTTACTAAAAAGCTTTTGCAGACCGTACTAAACACCCCTAGTTCGTTCTTGAGTCGCTTTACCCAACAGGAAATTATTTATGCTTGCACAACTGGAGTACAGAACCTGACAACAGGAATAATTGGTACTGCGAGCACGATGTTTTCCGACTCAATTTTACTGATTGTAATGCTTGTGGGACTTGTATACGTTAATCCTATTCTTGCAATTTCGACGCTAATTGTATTTTGCGCAGTGGGTATTGCAATGCACGCAACTTTGAGAACGAAAGCATTCACTTTGGGAACACAAGAATCAAAACTCAACATACAGGGAAATGAATTGATTTGGGAGGCCCTGAATACTTATCGGGAGTCTCTTGTGAGAAATACTCAATCCCATTACGTCGAAGGAATCTCCCAAATAAGACATGGTGTCGCGAGTGCAATAACAAAGAAAAATTTAATGCCATATATAGGCAAGTACGTCATGGAAATTGCAATGGTTTTAGGAAGCCTTATTCTTACGGCAATTCAATTCCTCCTTTATGACGCTACTACGGCCATCGCGAGCCTAACAATTTTCTTGGCAGCTACAAGCCGTATTGCACCAGCGGTTTTGCGCATTCAGCAAGGAGTCCTACAAATTCGAAATCTAAGAGGCACAATTGAGATTACCACGACGCTCCTTAGATCTCCCTCAAAAGTTTTTCCAAAATTACCAGAGAAACCATCGCTCACCCATGAAGGATTTTCTGGTTCAGTCAACATAGATTCATTGGCGTTTAGTTATGGACCAGAAAATCAATTCAGAATCAAAAATCTAAGTCTTCAAATACTGCCCGGATCCCATGTTGCGATAGTCGGCCCGTCAGGATCTGGAAAATCCACACTGGTAGATTTAATCCTTGGCAACCTTCAACCTGAATCTGGGAAAATTTACATTTCTGGGAAAAATCCAATTGAGAGTTTTCTAGCCTGGCCTGGATCGACCGCATATGTACCTCAAAAGGTTTCAATTTCGAATGTTTCATTGAAGGATAACATTTGTCTAGGTTACCCAGCCGATTATTTCGAGGTTGAGCACGTACTAGCGGTGATAAAGCAAACCGGATTAGAGGACTTAGTTAACAGCCAGCCTGATGGCGTCGATTTAATTTCAGGAGACCATGGTTCCAAATTAAGCGGTGGCCAACAGCAGCGCCTTGGAATTGCTCGGGCACTTATTACAAGGCCAAAACTAATTGTTCTTGACGAAGCTACTAGTTCTCTTGATTCAGTTACAGAATCTGAGATAACAAAGGCAATTTCCTCTCTACGGGGACAAACTACGGTGATCACAATTGCGCATAGACTTTCAACAGTTCGAGATGCGGATGTTGTAATTTATTTAGAAAACGGTGAGATTGTTGCTAGTGGCTCGTTTGAGGAAGTTCGAACCAAGGTTCCCGATTTTGAAAGACAAGCTCAGTTGATGGGAATCAATCGTTAGCTCTGAATGGACTCGAATTGTTCAATCACGCTCAAGAAATCTTTAAGGGTCCAGTCTTGATGCAGGATAAAGTCAGGATTCATTTTATCCAATTCCTGATAAGTGTGCTGCCCTGTTGGAATAGCCAACACCGCCATCCCGGCGTGACGTGCTGACGAAATGTCTCTCGGACTATCTCCAATAACTAAATTCAAAAGGTGTGCATTTTCTAATGCAGCGGATTGAATTATTGCATCTCGGTTCAAAAGTTCAGGTGTTGCGACGTAAAATTTACTCTTTTGAAAATACTTATATATCCCAGCTGCCTTGAGTTTAACATGCGCCCCAGTTCGAAAATTTCCAGTCCCAATGGCATTTGTAAATTTTGACGACATCTGCGTGAATTCGAGCGTATTCTCTATATCGCCTAACACTTCAGGGGGATTCTTTGCGAGAACCTTCTCCAATCTTGTCGAAAACGATTTAAGAATGGTCTCTGCTAAGAAGAAATTCTCCTGAATACCTGCATCAAGCATCAGAGAGAGTGCAATTTCGAAGTCGGTAAACCCACTCAATTTCTTTTTATCTATTATGGCATCTTTCCCTGTATGGTGAGTGAATGCATCGCAAAAGGGGCCAGCGCCAAGCCCTTTGGTGTTGAGAAGTGTCCCGTCGATATCCCAAATTAAGTTGATCAATCCACTACCCTTTTGCGAAACGGGCTAATTTTTCAGCATTTAACTTGTGGAAAGCAAGAACTTCATCGTTGCGCCCATTTTTGGGCAGCTCATCTATTCCTATCCGAATCACATTTTTTGAAGGCAGAGCCTCTTTAAAGGCTTGGAAGTTGCCTAGCGCAGGAAGGTGATTTTCTAGGACTACTATTCGAGAGTAACCCTCAAGCGAAATCAAGAAGTTTTTTTCTAGTTTAGAACCTAAGAAAGGATAACTATAAATAGAGGCCTCGACCCCATCGGCAGACAAAAGCTCTGCTGCTTCATCGGCTTGGGCCAACATTGTTGCTCCACTCACGATAAGTGCAATCTCGCCCCCTAGTCTTCTTCTAATCCCAACTCCTGGTTTAAAGTCTATTTGAGCTGAAATTTCAGGATTTCCAATGCTATTCACTCTTATATATGTTGACTTACGACTAGCTAGTGCAAACTCTAAAGATGCTTTCAATTCCCCAATACAACTTGGCTCGATAACATCAATTTTGGGGAGTGATAGGAAAATTCCAACATCGGTGACTGCCTGGTGCGAAAAACCTGGAGCTGCTGGAATCAACCCAGCCAAGAATCCACAGTAGATAATACGAGTTCTCTCAGTTAGATTATTAAAAACTTGTTCTGTCGGACGCATGCTTAAGAAGGTTGCAAAACTATGCACAATTGGAGTTATTCCACTCAAGGCAAGGGTTCCGGCGACAGAGACCATGTCTTGTTCTGCAATTCCAGCTTGAATATACCTTTCAGGAAACTTCTCTCTCGCGAGATAAGTTCCAGTATCAAAACTTAAATCAGCGTCAAGAACGACAACTTCACTGTGTTGCTCCATTTTCGCTAGCAAGATTTCGCTCCACGCCGTAACGAACGATTCAGGTCTCAATTTGGGACTTTGATCCGATTCCATATTCAGGTCTGGCGCGGCATCTACTTTTAGGGTTGGATGAATATTTTTTTCCATTCTTAAGAGGAGCTCAGAAATAGCAGCATCATAATTGGAATCATCCAATGACCCAGAATGGTATTTGTAGAATTTCCCTTCCCCAGAAAAAGACATCATGCTATTAACCCAAGCACCTTTTATTGTCTTCGCAAGGATGAAAGTTGGGAGCTCCTGCTCTTTGTTAATTACCGATGTAAGAGAATCTAAGTCATTTCCATCGCATTCCAAAAATTTCCATCCGCTGCCTTCAACTCTAGACTTTAAGTCCCCGAGAGGGGAAGTTTTTGACACCCAAGTGTCGGATTGAATTTGATTAGCATCGACGATGACCGTTATTTCATTTAGGTTATCTCTCGCCGCCCCTGGAAGGGACTCCCAGATTTGGCCTTCCTGCAACTCACCATCACCAAGAAGAACTATCACCCTCGAGTCGAGTTTCTTTATTCTATTGGCATATACGAAACCCTTGGCTTTTGATATGCCCATTCCAAGCGACCCTGTGTTTGTTGGGATTCCCGGTGTATCAATTTCTGGATGCCCTGGAAGCCCGTTGAGTCTTCTCAAACGAAATAGAAGTTCATCCTTTATATCCCCTTGGGCGTGCATTGCTGCATATATTGCAGGAGCATCGTGACCTTTGGATGACAAGAAAACAGTTTCAAGTTTCGGTTGATCTTCTTTCCATTCTGTTAGAAGTTTACGTGCAATTAATATGCATTCAATAGAACTAAATGATGTGCCAATATGTCCACTCCCGGCCGCTTTTATGGATGAGAGAATATTGATACGCGCCGCATAAGAAATTTGAAGGAAATTTGCGTTGAAATCTCCGTACCATTTCGTGAAGCAAGAAGCTTTAAAATATGTCAGGTTAAGTCCTGAAACTAATGTGTGAATAGACGGCGAATTGCCATTTTCGATCATTTTGGAAGTCTAACTTTTCTCGTCTCAATTAGGAACTCTAAAAATTGGAAATCCAACTCCGTGTTTACATCAAGTCCTTCAAACTCAGGCATGGAGAATGCCAAAACTGCATCTCCCGCAATTGAATTAGTATCATTAACCGAACCGACAGTTGTAATTTCTAAACTTGCATTTTGAACAAATAAGCGCTCTAAAGATTGAGTAGCAACGCTGTGTGTAGGAATTTGTCTTCCGGCTTGATCCAGATATGAGTTAGCTAAATTTGATTCATCCACCCGCCACATTTTTCCAGGGTGCTCACTCACTGGCTGTAAAGCACGCAAAGAACTTGCCCAAGGTGTATTTGCGAAAAGTTTGATTGCGGATGCGATTGTCTTCCCTGAGCGCAAAGGGCTAGTCGGTCTGAGGATGCATAACCTGTCAGACTCTTGAGCATTTGGAATTAGTTCTAAAATTGCGTGCTTAACCCAATCAATATCAGGGCTTGAGTCTGAAGCCAATTCAGCAGGTCTTAGCTGGGTCTTCTTAGCTCCAAATTGAGTTGCTATTCCCATATAGTCATCGGAATCAGTTGAAACCAATACTTCTTCAAATACTGATGAATTCTTGGCAGCTAAAATCGTGTGGGCAATCAATGGTTTTCCTGCAAGCAGCCTCACATTCTTCCCAGGAGCCCGTTTACTTCCAGAACGTGCAGGAATTAGTGCAAAGTTTCTTGGGTCACTCATGAATTTCTCGAAAGTTAGTTACAACTTTGAGCGTGGAGTACTGATGAATTGATTCAAGGCCAGCATCTTGTGTCCCATTCCCAGAATGTTTTCTTCCCCCGAATGGAAAATTGAATTCAGATCCATAAGTTGGACCATTCACATTAACTAGCCCACAAATTAGCGCACCTGAAACCCTTGCAGCTAATTCTCGATCTGAAGTCCAAATCGCTGCAGTTAAACCATATGGAGTTCCATTAGACAATGTGATTGCCTCAGATTCGGTTTGAAAAGAGTAAACCCTGATTGCAGGACCAAAAATTTCTTGCTTAGAAAGCTCACTTTCTGGATCTAAATTATGAATTACAGCGGGCATAACTGTGCAAGAGCTCCATTGGGAACTCCTTTGACCAACTCTCTCAACTCGCGCCCCTTGCGATTCACACTGCTGCAAATATGATTCAAATTTTTCCGCTGCTGCAATTGATATTAGCGGTCCCATAGTTGAGTCGGAAGCCGTCCCCACTTTCAATTTAGAGGCAGTTGAAATAAACTTTTCAAGAAATTTTTCTTTAATGCTTTCATGAATTAGAAGCCGGCTTCCTGAAGCACAACGTTGCCCAGAATTGCTAAATGCACTGTTTACGGCATGATTGATGAGAGATTCAAAATTCGAACCAGGAAATACAATTAACGGATTATTCCCACCGAGTTCAAGGATAATTTTTCTCAATTTTCCAGCACAAGCTCTCTCAATCTCGAATCCACCAGAATACGAACCCGTGAAACTTACTAGATCGACATCACTTGAAACTAGTTGTTGTCCAGTATCTTTGTCGCCAATCAATAGATTGAATACGCCGCGAGGAAAGCCAGCGGTTTCAAACAGTTCGCTAAAAGCTAGGGCGCTAGAAATTGTTAATTCAGATGGCTTGAGAATGACTGTATTGCCAGCCAACAATGCGGGGAAAGTTTTCCAAGCGTAATTCGGGAGAGGCGTATTGTATGAAACTAATAACGCGGCAACCCCGAAGGGAACTCGGTGAACTAAGACCTCACGCGTTTCAGAGGAAGCAGGTAAAATCGTCCCGCTTGCGATGCGACCTGCCGCGGAAATCAAATATCCGAATTCGATCGCTGCATCTATTTCCCCCCTCGCTAGGTCGAGGGGTTTTCCAGTTTCTTTTCTAACGATCTGAGCAAAATCTTCGCGTCTCAACTCGAGTTCTTTGCAAATTTTTCTGAGAAACAATCCTCTTCGTGCGAATCCCAATTGATCCCAAACGTTGGTCGCATTTCGAGCCTTTTGAAGAACCTGACCCACATCAAGATTTGATGGATTGATGGCCACGCCGAATTCTTCGTCATTCAAGGGCGAGACAAGATTGATAGTGGTCATTTCGGGTTGCCTAACTCACTTCGCTGTTTGAGGGACGTACCTACCCAATCCTATCCGCGAGTGCTCTTTTTCTAGTTCAAGATGTCCGTTTTGTCCCCTTCCCGCGACAATCTAGACTGGGATTCGTAGTAGGGGATAGAGGCAGCGACGGCTGGCTCTGCAGGACCAAACCGGTTTATGAAGGATCAATAAAGTGGCACTAAGCGTATGGACAGTTGCTGAATTGGGGGCTTTTTACACTGAGCACCGTTCAGAGCTACTCGCGCATGCCAATCGCGTATTGAAGGATTCAGCTAAGGCTGAAGAAATCACCCAAGATTCTCTTATTAAGTTCATGCTCGCTGCCCCTGAGCTTGAATCACAAGAGCACGCACTCTCTTATTTGCACCGCACTATCGAAAACCTCTGCATTGACTACTTCCGCATGGAAGGCCGCCGTCCAAACCTTGTGGTTATCGACGATGCCCAGGCTGAAGTTGAGGCTGCATGGCAAGTTTCAGGCGATCACTCAGAAGTTCTTACTCAGGCTGAGGATGCAGCAATCATCCGGCAGGCTTTGGCTCTCCTTTCACCTGCTGAGCGCGCAGCGCTCGTTATGTGGGAGATGGAAGGCCGTTCAACAGAGGAAATCGCAGCAGAGCTTGGAATCAAGGAATCTGCAGTGCGCCATACTGTTTCTCGCGCTCGCACATCTCTTCGCCGCGTGCTTTCAGAGCTTGTTATCGATGAAGAGCGCGGTCTTACAGCTCTCGACATGCTTTCAACCACCTATAAGAAGGCAGCTGAGCTTGCAGCCAAGTCGTCAAAAGTTGCTCTCTCCTTATTATTAGTAGTTACAGCCTTCCTTGGCTTCAACTCAATGACTGGCCGTGAAGGCGTACTTCCAACGGTCTCAACCAACGATTCTTCAGGTGCTACAGCTGGATCTGCTTCAACAGATTCGCCAGCACCTGCCCCATCACTTTCGATGCCAGCTAAGAAGTCATCAACCATGGTTTCTGGCGTATACGTTAAGAGCGGCAAGGCCACCTGGCCTGGCCTTGATAACGAGGGCGTCCCAACAGGATTCACCGTCGCAGGTGAAAATGGTCCAATCGGAAAGATTCGCGTAAACCGCAATACTCCGATTTCGACCGAAGAAGGCACAATTTTGGCCACCCAGGCCATCACATCTGAGGGTGGACCAAACGTGATGATCGATCAGACCATCACAGTCGATGGCAACGGCACAAAGTATGAGGTCGGTTACGTTTCATTCGGAATGAAGGGCTCTTGGGCGGTAGCTAACGCTGACGCCACGAGCGTGGATTTTGAGCGTATGTCAAATGGCCAGTACCTTATGACCGTTACAATTTCCCTAGTCTCAACCCCAACTTCAGAGTTCGTAATCCCCGTGGGTGACCGCGGCTACGACCTTGTTGGCGCACCTAAGACGATCACGTCTCGTCTCTTGCTCAATGCGAGCAAGACCCAAATTTTAGCTCAGGCGGTATTAGTACCGGGAGCATAATTAAATAAGTTTCTTCACCGCGTCCGGATACACGGTGGAGAATTTGATTCATCAGCACGTGCGATGAATCGAGAGGAGTTAGGAAACTAATTCCAAGCCGAGCTACGGATCGTCCGTAACTCGACTATCGAAAGGAAACAAATGTCTACAAAGACAACATTCAAGCGCATCGCGCTTGTAGCTGTTGCTGCGTTGGGCCTCGGAGTTCTCTCTGTTGCACCATCATCAGCGGCGGTTTCTGGCTTGACCATCACGGTCACAAACGGCACAGCGGATACCTCATCAAACTATGATTCAACAACTGGTGCGGCCGTAACAGTTCGAGGACTAATTGAATCAGTAAATGATTCATACACAGTAGCAATCGTCACAAAGTCAGTCCCAACAGGATCGACAACTCAGACTCCTCGTCTTCGTTACCTTGACTCTGTTACTCCATTTACTGGAACTTTCAGCACAATTCAAAGTGCTGGAGTCCAGTTGACAAAGCTTGACTCTGTTACTCCAGCAAACGTCAGTGCAAACGCAGTGATCGTAAACACTTCAGCTGCGGGATTTGTTGGAGCGAGGTACCGTGTCGAACTCGACTCAGCTACTGCTCGCACAGCAGGAACCTACACTTACACAGTCTTGGTTAAGACATTCTCAGGTGGAGCTGAATCAACTTCATATACTGCTGATGCATCAATTGTTGTTAGCAAGACTGCAGACCAATCTGCAACTGCAAATGTTGCTAATTCAACAGCCGTGCTCTATGCAGGTTCTAGCTTCGTAGTGAACAACACAGTTGACTCTGCAGTAGCAACACTTGCAACTGCATCAGCAACTGCGAAGGCAACCATTCGAGTTGCACTAAAGAACGTAGCTGGTGGATATGCTCAAGAATCAATCACTGCAGCAATTACAGGTGCAGGAACAATTGGTAATGCATCAATTGGTGGAGCAGCGGGAACTGGCGTGTCAGGAAAGAGCGTTGTTATTGCGATGACTTCAGCTAACTACGTTGATCTCTCTGTTTACTCAGATGGTTCAGCAGGCGTTGCGACAATTAACCTGTCATCAACTTCTGTAACATTCGCTCCAAAAACAATCACGTTCTACGCAAAGTCTCCAAAGACCATCACTGCGTCAATTAACAACCCAGTTCTAAACGTCGGAGCAAACACAAAGGCTGTAAAGGCTGTTGCTGTTGATTCAAACGGTACAGCATGGACAGGTCAGCTCTACATCGTTGCTTCATCAGCAGCAGATGCGCTAATTGCCGGTTCAGCCACAGTTCCAGTTGCTTGTTCATACGATTCAACTAAGGCTGCTCACTACTGTCCAGTTACTGCAATCGGTACAGGAGCACCTAAGTTCAAGGTTGTCGACGAGACACTTGACACAGATGCAGATGACACCACATACGCAGCCGCTGATTCAGCTGCAACTTCAAACGAAGTGGCAGTAAATATCACTAACGGCGTACCAACAACTGTGAAGTTGGCTTTCGATAAGGCGACATACGCCCCATTCGAGAAGGCAATCATCACAGTAACTCCACTTGATGCTTCAGGTGCGGTACTTGGTACAAAGGCAATCACAAACCTCTTTGCTACTGGTGGAATCACTTCTAACCAAGCATTCGGTTCAGCAAGTGACACCCTGACAGCTGTAACACTTACAACATCAGCTGATTCATCATCAACTGCTCCACGTACAGCAGGTGCGTACACATATGTTGTGTACATGCCAGCACAGGGAACAGTAACAATCTCAGCAACTGGTGGAACAGGACTTGCAGCTGCGGGTCAGGTTGCAGTTTCAGCTTCAGCTGAAGTTGTTAACTCTTCTGTCGATGCAGCTACAGATGCAGCTAACGAGGCTACAGATGCAGCTAACGCAGCTACAGATGCAGCTCTTGCAGCAGCAGATGCAGCAGATGCAGCTACAGCTGCAGCTCAGGATGCATCAGATGCAGTTGCAGCACTTTCAGCAACTGTTGCTAAGTTGGTCGCAAGCCTCAAGGCTCAGATCACATCATTGACTAACCTAGTCATCAAGATCCAGAAGAAGGTCAAGGCTTAATTAGCCCCCTTTAACTGAAAAGATCAGAACCGAATCCCGGTTCCCCTTCGGGGGAGCCGGGATTCGGCCTTTCTATAGTTAGGATTAGGGCATGCAAACAATTGTTAATGAGAGATATTTAGCGAAAATTCTCGCCTTTGGTTCATTTTTCACTACTATTTTTGTAATTAGCGGGGGAGTAACTGATCCAGTTAATGCCCCCAAGATGCTAGTGATTGGAATCACTGGATTCTGTGCAATTGCCGTGGTAGTTTCCTTTAATTCGAGAAAAATTTGGACTGGGTTGAAACTTCCAATAATCCTACAAGTGACATTCCTAATATCCATAATTTTTTCGTCTTTGAGTAGTTCTTCACCAGTCAGTCAGCTTTTATACGGTTCTTATGGTAGAAATAATGGCGCGCTTACATACTTGTTTTTGAGTTTAATTTATATTTCAGCTTTAACTATCCGCCACATTTCAAGTTTTAAATCAATCATTAATGCTATGATGCTAGCCGGCCTAGTCAATCTCATATATTGTCTATGGGTAATCATTTTTGGTGATTTTGTTGGTTGGAATAACCCATATGGAAATATTCTGGGAACGCTTGGAAACCCTAACTTTGTTGGAGCCTTTTTGGGAATTATTTTTTCGGCAGCGTTTGCAGAGATTTTTAATAACAAAACAGCTAAACATCGAAGAGTAATAGCTGGTTTGATTTTGCCAGTTTGCGGGCTCGAAATAATTTACTCACATGCGATACAAGGTCGCGTCGTCGCAGCTTTTGGATTAGCCCTCGTGTTATTTCTAGTGGTGCGCTCTAAGCTCAACAAATTTTACCTCCTAAGTTATGCGCTTACTGCATCAACTATTGGGGCGCTTTCTCTGGCGGGGGCTTTGCAACATGGCCCGTTGAAAGGGTATATTTATAAAACTTCTGTCTCTTTGCGTGGACAGTATTGGTTGGCCGGATGGAACACCGGTAATTCACACCCATTCACAGGTGTTGGCATGGATGGATTCGGTGATTGGTATCGAAGAATGCGCGATGTTCATGCCCTTGAACTACCAGGAATAAATACAGTTGTGAATACCGCACACAATGTTCCTATCGATATGTTTGCTTTCGGTGGATGGCCATTATTTCTGGCTTATCTGGCGATTGTGATATTAACGGGGGTTAGGATCACACAAGTAATACTCCGCGATAAAAGGTACGACCCAATTTTCGCCACCTTGGTAGTAGCCTGGGCTGGATATCAGCTCCAGTCGATAATAAGCATCAATCAAATAGGTTTAGCAGTTTGGGGATGGTTGTTAAGCGCTGTCCTGATCGCGTATGAAGTATCCACAAGACAACAAAATCAACTTGAAGGGGATTTAAGAGTTCCAAAAAAGAACAGGCAAGGAAAACAAATCGGTTTTATTCAGCCAAATACTCTTCTCTGGAGTGCTTTCGGCGCATTAATGGGTATGGTTTTAGCACTGCCGCCACTTGCGGCAGATATGAAGTGGAGAGGAGCACAGTTAGCAGGGACTTTGCCTGCACTAGAAGCCAGCATGGAAAATTCTTATTTCAACCCCCCAAACACCATGAAGTTCGCAACGAATATCGATACTTTAGAGCAAAGTAACCTGGGTGATTTATCTCGCAAATATGCGTTAGTCGCGGTTAAATGGAACCCTGACTCTTTCGACCTTTGGAAGCTCCTGTATCTGTTGAGAACATCTACCTCCGAAGAAAAAGCATTGGCTCTGCAAAATATGAAAAGACTTGATCCCCTAAACCCAGATGTGACTTCAATTGAATGAAAGTAGGAATAATCGGACAGGGTTATGTGGGTTTAACCATCTCACTTTTTGCTGGGAAGCACTTTAAAATTGTTGGTTTTGATAGTAACGAAAAAATAGTTGCTCGATTGAATGCTGGCAAATCCCATATTGAAGGCGTGGAAAGTAGTGATTTGGAATCATTAGTCAACTCCGGCCGATATTTAGCAACTAACTCCGGTGGCGACTTATCGGATATTGACATAGTCGTTATTGCGGTGCCTACTCCACTAACCTTGGATAAGAAGCCTGATCTTGCTTATATAGATGCAGCCTGCAAGACAATTGGCGAAAACATTACAAAGCCAGTTTTAGTTATCAATGAGTCGACTTCATTCCCCGGAACACTTAGGAAATTCATCAAGCCAACGATTGAAAAATATTCAAAAGTTACAGTTGAACATCTGTTTGCAATTTCGCCAGAACGAGTTGATCCAGGCCGAGGGGATTTCAACCAAAAAAACACCCCCCGTCTTTATTCAGGTTTAACTCCTGAGGCGTCGAAGATGACGCGAGAGTTCTACTCTAAGTTTTGCGATCAACTGGTTGAAGTGTCTTCACCAGAAGTGGCAGAGGCTGCCAAACTTTTTGAGAACACATTCCGCCAAGTGAATATTGCGCTGGTAAATGAGTTTGCTCAAATTGCTCATTCCCTCGGCATTAGTGTTTATGAAACATTGGATGCTGCGAATACAAAGCCATATGGCTTCATGAAGTTCATTCCGAGTGCTGGTGTAGGCGGACACTGCATTCCAGTAGACCCGACCTATTTAGCTGCCGTGGCAGAAGAGCACGGAGTGCCAGCAACTTTCATTCGACGCGCAAACGAGGTCAACCTTGAAATGTCGAAATATGTGGTGGATCGCGTGCAAGCCGATAACGGCGGGTCCTTAGAAGGCAAATCTGTCTTAGTTATAGGGGTTGCCTACAAACCCAATGTTGCTGATGTTCGTGAGACTGCAGCAGAGTTAGTAATTGATCATTTACGTGCACGAGGTGCAGTTGTTTCTTGGCACGATGAAGTTGTGGGCACCTGGAAGGGCGAGACATCTTCTCCATTAGCAGGCGCCGAGATTGCCGTGGTTGTCACTAAGCACGATTCAGTGAAAGAAAGTGATGTAATTGCATCAGCCCCATATGTATTTGATACGACTGGAAAAATAAAAGGCGTTCACGGCCTTTAAGGAATAGCTACTTACGTTTATCCGCTGCGACATCATCAACGATTGAATCGAGTGTATGTGCTGGTTGCCATTTAAGGTGATTGCGTAATTTCGTTGTATCTGGAACTCGGCGCTGCATATCCTCATACCCGGGTGGATATGCCTCGGTGTAAAGGGTGTAAGAGATTGTTGATGTTGAATTTGTGCGCTCTATAATCTTTTCAGCGAGTTGTTTGATTGTGGTTTCGCCAACTCCGCCAACATTGAAGACTTCACCAATAGTTGAGTCGTCGGCAATCACAAGTAGGACTGCCTTTACTACATCTTCAACGTGACAGAAAACTCGGGATTGGGTGCCATCACCGTGTACTGGGATTGGTTCGTTGTTGAGGGCTGCCTGTACGAAGCGAGGGACGACCATTCCGTAGCGACCAGTTTGGCGTGGGCCAACAGTGTTGAAGAACCGAAGTGTTGTTTGTTTAAGGCCATCGGTGGTGAAAAGTGCGTAGGCAATCGCTTCTTCGAGAGCTTTGGCGTCGGCATATGTCCAGCGAATTTTTTGTGGAGTGCCGACTACGCGATCATCAGTTTCAGAAAGAGGCTGCTTCGGGTTCTTACCGTAGATTTCTGATGTTGAAGCGATAATGAGACGCTTATCGAATTTGAGGGCTGCCTGAATGACAACTTCAGATCCAGTGAAGTTTGTAGAGACTGATTCGACTGTGTGGTGCATGATGGTTTGAACGCCGAGAGCTGCAGCCATGTGAAGGACAACGTCTGCATCTTTGGTTAGCTGCTCGACTAATTCTTGATTGCGGATATCACCTTCGACGAAATTGATCTTGTCGAGAATGTGGGCAATGTTCTCTTTTGAGCCGGTGCTGAGGTTGTCGAGAATTGTGACGCTGTCGCCGCGGGCGATGAGGGCATCGGCGAGGTGTGAGCCGATGAAACCGGCACCACCGGTGATGAAAGCGCGCATGGGTGTGAGTCTATCTTTTAATGCGATGAGTTAAGGGCGCACTCGGGTGGGATGCAGGTGGTTCTCAGGAAAATGAGAGATGGTTAGGGCATGAAAAGTTCTAGGGCCACATTTAGGAAGCACTCATCAGCTGGGGTGGATTGGGCTTCGTGGTTCTTAGGCATTGGCTTGGGGCTGACGTTGGCTCTGCAGGCGACGACGATGCGAAAGAGTGACATCTCAACCGTGTATGCGGTGGTGGCATCTGTTTCACGGTTGGCGGCACTGACAGGAACCTTCTTTGCAGTGGTGGGAATCTTCTTGATTGCTCGTATTCCGTGGGTTGAACGCGGAGTTGGGCACGATCGATTGGTGACATGGCATCGCAAGTTGGGGCCATGGAGTTTGTATCTAATCGGTGCGCATGTGCTCTTTATTGTCTTGTCATCTGCGGGACAAGATGGAGTGATGTTGGCTGTTGAGATGTGGCGCATGTTACATTCGTTGTCGTGGATGTGGCCGGCGCTCGCAGGATTTATCTTGATGGTGGCGGCGGGAGTGACTTCGTATAAGAAGGCGCGAGCAAAGATGAGTTATGAGACATGGTGGATTATCCATGTCTATACATATATCGCTATTGCAGTTTCATTTATGCACCAGGTGCTTAATGGTCAGATGTTTGTGGGGCATCCACTCAATCGTTTGTATTGGACTTCTCTATATGTATTGATGGCGGTCTGTGTTATTTACTATCGCTTTGGAATTCCTTTGTGGCGCTCGCTGCAACTTAATTTGGTTGTGGACAAAGTTGTGGTTGAAGGACCTGGAGTTATCTCTGTCATTATGAAGGGGCGCAACTTACATAAGTTGGCAGCTGAAGGCGGACAGTTCTTTGGATGGCGCTTCTTAACTCGCGGTCACTTCTTGATGTCACATCCTTACTCTCTGTCAGCGGCCCCTACAGAAAACTTTTTGCGCATCACCATTAAAGATTTAGGTGATCACTCACGGTCTATTGCTTTCTTAAAGCGCGGGACTCGTGTTTTTGTTGAGGGACCGTATGGTGCATTTACTGCGGGGCGTGCGACCAGACCACATGTGGTGATGGTCGGCGGTGGCGTTGGTATTACTCCGATTCGTGCACTGATGGATGAGTTTAAAAATGGCGTGCAGATGGATGTGATCTATCGAGTTTCTAGAAAAGAAGATTTAGTACTGAAAGAAGAACTTGATTATTTGCAGGCGAATTCTGAAGGCACGATTCGGGTGCATTACTTGGTGGGATCACGTAAGGAGTATCCGATGGATGCCAAAACCCTTCAGCGATTGGCTCCACGCGTAGCTGACTCAGATATCTTCATCTGCGGCCCTGGGCCGCTTGTAGAAACCGTGAAACAGGCCGCTGAGGACCTAGGAGTGCCTAAGAACCGTTTTCACGATGAAGCCTTCGCCTTCCACGCAGAGTAGAAATTCGTAGACGTGGCTCTACATGGGCTCAGATACTTCTCAGGATTGGAAATCATAGTTTCCTTATGAAACGCGCACTATTGATTGCAGGTGGAACTGTTGGTGGACTCGGAGCGGTATTGGCGATTACGCCACCGCAGTTCACTGCAACTCAAGATGTAAACGGATTGGCCGGATCACTCGGCGGCGGTTCCGGAACAACTCAGGCTCAGACTGTTGCAGATGCGACACAGGCTGCACCTACTCCAACTGCTACAAAAGCTGTAGCAACTAAGGCAGCTGCGACAAAGAGTGCCAAGGCAACGACAAAACAGAGTGCGGCTGCAACACAGAGTGCATCAAGTGCTCCTTCTTCAACTCCAACAAAATCCGCAGCAGCTGATGCTAATACTCCAACACCTACCCCTACGCCAACTCCAACACCTACCAAATCAGCGGTAGCTCCTAGCTCTGGTGGGTATTCAGGAACAGTGACTGGTGCGTCATTTAACGCGCGTAACTACGGAACTCTCTCTGCAACAGTAACTTTTAGTAACGGACAAATATCTAAGGTAACTGCTTCTCAGTCGCCTTCATCATGGAGCCAGCAGTCACTATCAGCTCTGATTCCTTATGTCAGCAGTGGAAAGATTACTGTTGAACAAATCAAACAATATTCGGCAGCGCAGTTACCGTGTGCGACACAAAATAGCTGCCGCTCACAAGCTTCATTTACTGCAGAAGCTTTTTGGTCATCTGTGAAATCTGCGATTTCGAAGGCTGGTTTGTGAGGCTCGAAAGATTTATTGAATCCTGGGGAACAGTTGTTGTAGTTGATGCGACTTCTCAGGAGTTAGATGAAGTTGCTTTGGCGAATGCAGTTGATGAAGTCGAGGAATTCTTTTATCAAGTGGATAGAGATTTTTCGACATATAGATCTGATTCTCAAGTTTCGCGACTTCGTCGCGGAGAGATGAAGATTGAAGATGCAACTGAATATGTGCAGCAGGTGTGGGCGCTCTGCGAATACGCGGGGGAACTTACTTTGGGTGCATTCGATCCCTGGAAAGCAGAAGGAGGTTTTGATCCATCCGGATTAGTAAAGGGTTGGGCTGCAGAAGTTGGGGCGCAGATGTTGGTTGAAGCTGGCGTAGAACACGTCTTGATTAACGCTTCTGGTGATTTGGTTCTGCGGGGCGGAAAACCCGAAGGCGGACCATGGAATATTGGAATTGCTAGCCCCGAAGATGTTGAAAAATATGTGAAGTTCTTTGATGTGGTTGATGGGTCAGTTGCCACAAGTGGTGATTATGAAAAGGGTGCGCACATCATTGATCCTCATACAGGGTTCATTGCAATTGGTGCACGCTCTGCATCTGTTATCGGGCCAGATGGTGCGCTCTGCGATGCTCTGGCGACTGCGTTAATGGTTGATGGTGTGGATGCACAGAAGTGGATTGGGCGCCCAGAGTTAGCTGAATATTCTTTCTGGACAATCAATCGCCACGATGAAACCGCTTGGTCCTACGGACTTAATGCTGGTTACTAGATAAGTACTCGCCGACCCACGATACTTGCGTGGTGGAAACAACTGGTGGGTTTACGAGCGTTGGTTTAGAGCTTGAGGCAAAGGCTCTTCAGTTGTCATCCTTGACGCAAGCTGAAGCAATTGAGATCGGTACTATTGCACAGGAAATTGGATTAGATCGGAAATTACCGATTGCAGTTGAAGTGCGGATGAAAGATTGGATTGTCTTTCATGCATCCCTTCCGGGATCTACTCCTGAAAATGATTGGTGGATTGGT
>Ga0214923_10000690_pt1 | contig 50174 bp, 42 predicted proteins | sample LL1510_MetaG_FD_177993 | JGI IMG/M metagenome (GOLD analysis project Ga0214923, IMG submission 177993) | Freshwater microbial communities from Lake Lanier, Atlanta, Georgia, United States - LL-1510 | ecosystem: Environmental > Aquatic > Freshwater > Lake | place: USA: Georgia | collected...
GGTCCTGCAACCCCCGAGCCTGTAACCACCGAGCCTGTAACCACCGAGCCTGTAACCACCGAGCCTGTAACCACCGAGCCTGTAACCACCGAGCCTGAATCAATCGAGCCTGTAACCACCGAGCCTGTATCCACCGAAACTGATATTATATATAATTTATGCAAAGAATTTTTCATGAAATGCACTTCATTAAAAGAAGATGAATCATCAAAACGCTACAAAGGTTTCGTCGAAATAGACACCAATAATTTTGTTGTGGTATTCAATTGCACGGACTTAGAAATAAATACTGAGAACCATGACACCGCAAACGTAATTTTAGATGAAATTACAAATAAAAAAGTAATTGAAACACCCATTGCCGAATTTGTCACCAAGTTTTTCGAAGAACACGAATACATGAAATACGTCACGGATGAAAATAATTATCCTATTCCAACACCATCTTGTTTGTATATGGTTGATATTATAGATGGAAATAAAGAAAATGTGATAAAATCGCAGAATATTATGTCGATTCTCGATATCCAAGTAGAACACCCTATTTTCGGTAACATTTATTTATTCTCTTCGAAACCTCTTGAAATAAATACACAGATCGGTAGATATTCCGTTTTCACAAATAAATCTCTTTATATGATGAATCGCGATTTTGAACTTGACGAGAATTTGAGAGAATACAAGCACGATTTCGATGATTTCTCGGTGGTTTGTTTCTTCGAAGAAGGAGTCAAATATTATGCAGTGTATACTCAAACCGTTTTTATGGAAATCTAGGCGGAGATAAAAAATACTAGAAATCATACAATTCCTAGTATTTTTTTACGTGGAACAAATACACACGTGGGTATACCAGCTCTTACCGGGATTTGAACCCAGGATAACAGATTCAAAGTCTGTGGTGCTAACCGCTACACTATAAGAGCAAAGTAGGCTTAGACTCGTTGGTCGAGTGCCTACAAACTCACAGTTTTTATTTATGAGTGCCTGCAAACTCATAGTAGCCCTAGCGGGAATCGAACCCACATCTCATCCGTGTAAAGGATGTGTGCTAACCGCTACACCATAGAGCCAAAAAATGTTTGGATGGTCTGTTTTCACAAGATACAGACAAAACTGGTTTTTTATTTTTTTCCAATAACACCCGATGAGGGACTTGAACCCTCGACCACCAGCTTAAAAGGCTGGCGCTCTACCGACTGAGCTAACCGGGTAATAAGTGTCGTTTTAAGGAGACCGACCACTCAAATATTTGGGTTTTATGGAACCCGGAAATACTCGGTGAGGGAGTTGAACCCACGACCCTCAGCTCATAAGACTGATGCTCTAACCAACTGAGCTAACCGAGCAATAATTTTTATACCCCCTCCCCTCCTCTCCCCTCCTCTCCCCTATTAACAATTCACCGCAAATCCAATCCATAAACAAATCATAATCAAATAAAACAAAACAATTGAGAAATCAGGCTTTTGTGGCAAACACTCTATCTGCTGATACTTCCACAACTCATCCAGATAAAACGCATTTTTATAATAATAATATTCATTCGGCCTTATGGAACAAGTGGTTTCAGATACCGGAAACATCTCATTCACATAAAAACACTTTTTCTTTTTCTCTTCGTATGGAGACATTTGTGTTCTTCTTGAACTAGCTCGACTCCATGTAGAAGGGAAACCATCGACAATGAGAATACTCGTAATTCCGATAATACAACAAACCCAGTTCATTTTTACTATCAATTACTCAAATCAAAAACCCAGAATCAATTTTTTCACCGATGGTGTAAAATAATATTACACCATCGAGTTATATACACATAATGCAGTTTGACTTTATATTGTTTCTCAATATATTTTTGCATACACTATAGGTTTGCATTACACGTTTTCAGCAAAATAGCGAGATAAATATTCGTTATCTACCGTGTCTTTTAATTGCTGTTCTATTTCATCTTTTATAGGATTTCGCCCATATAAATTAGAAAACTCACTGATATACTCGTTAATCTTTTCACAGACGTCATTATAATGCTCCTCATAATCTTGGCTTTGTCTCTGTATTCTCTTCATTTTTTCCACATCTGCCAATTTCTGTTTGCGTAACAAATTTTCGGCATCCTTTATTTTCTTATTTTGAATGAGAATCGTCTCGTCTTTACGTCGAATGTCCTCGCTATCAATGGAATCGGCAAAGTTTTCGGCTGGTTTATCTAAATACCAGTGATGTCGGGTTTCATTCGCAGTTATAATAACACTGCATATATCGGGCTTTTTCAATTCATCGAACCGTTTTCTTTCGATAGTTCCTTCTTTTCCTTTAAATGTTCTTTCGAATTCCTTAATAATTTCGTCTTTTACATTCGGGCTTGTCTCCATTAAACGGTCATATTCCTGCCTATTTATTTTTAAAAAATGACCGGCATCCATGCGTTCGTCAGGTTTTTTCGCCAATTCTATACGAATATTTCGAGCGAATTTATCCCAAGATATGGATGCCACGCGATGGGCTTCGTTTAATTCCGAGATTTTCAAATATTGCTGGACGGTTGTCAATATTCCCACCAAAATATTGATAGAGCCTATTGCCATGGGTGCGAACCCCTGATATTGAACTGGTAAACTCGTCTGTGCGAATGATGCTGTCCCACTTATCGTAGATAAGACAATTGCGGGTATTGTATACCATGCATTTCTCGACGCATATTTTTCATGGGATTTGGAATGTAACCATTTATAGCACTGCGCGACATCGCACCATTCCACCATGATAACCTCATTCTCCGGAGACCACTCAATTTGTTTTGTGGAATTCATATTTGACGCAACAACACTTACACCGTCTACGTCATTCTCTTTTGACGACCTTCCTTTTGATTCATGTTTTAAATCTTCGATTTCAGCGGACATTTTATTTATCTCTGTATTTGTATTTGGATGTGTATATTCGTGTGTTTTTTTTTACAATGTTCTCTATAATCACATGAGAAAATAGTATTAGTAATTACAAAATCAAATATCGAACTCCAGATTTGTATTACACCGGTGTTTCATCAATTTCTGTGACAGTAACGCCCGCTTCCAATACTGAAGCAACAATGTTATTTTCAGACTCTCCAAGTTCCGGTGAAATGGCTTCTAAACGTTGTATTATTTTGTCGGTGTTCTCCATTAATAATTCGGAATCTTCCAAAATATTTTCAATCGTAACATCTTCACCAATTATATAAAATCTATGCAGGCGGTCTTCATCTGCAATATCGTGTATAGAGAAAGTCTTGTTTATATTAATATTCTCATCCACTTCTCTGTAAAAGTCCTGCATTCTGTTGTATAATCGGTTCAATTGTTTCTTCTGTGAAATATGGAAAAAAGAAAGGTAGTTGATATACAGATTTATCTGTTCTTGTAAAATGCGATTTTCATATCCCAATGTATTTAAAAAGTTGGATATTGAGAACCCGACATGATTCCTTTCATTATAATGCTCGATATTGTCCTCTTTTGAAATACTTAACGCATACATTTTATTGACGACGAGTAAAATATTCGAGTGTATTTCTTTTATATCCTCCACTTTGTATTCTTGGAATGGTTCCAAATCTTTGTAAACAGGGAACGATTTTATTTCCAGCTCTGTTGTGTCTAAATCTGGTCGATTCTCCTTAATATGACTTATAATGATTTGAAATAGTTTGTAATAATCACAATACATACGGTTGTTCATAAGTGCACGGAATCTGTCAATATGCTCCATTTCCATTGCAAACGTTTTGTATTGAAAATAAAATGAATCCAGACAGAAGAGGAAGAGTTTTTTACTATTCGACTTTACCAATTCATTATAAACCGACTTGAGTTGGGTTAATTTGTCGAGAACCACCTTTTTTACCTTGGAAATCTCTCGTTTTAAGGTTATTATATTATCGAAATTATTTTTAAGTTTATCAATCTGAAATGCGTATGTATGTGCCATCGTATATAATATATAAAGATTTTATCACAGGGCTATCTTTGTAAGTCCGCACTATGCGTCCGCACTCTCTCCCGCCCCCATGCCTCTCTAAGTCACTGTCTCCACTTCGAAAGAAAAATCGTTGGAAAATTGAATTATTTATCATTATCAAATACCGAAATTATTATTGCAAACATCCGAAAATGGACTCCGTATTTGATAACGTTAATATCGATATACATAACGACGATACAAAACAGCCACCCTTTGACACATTTCAATTGGGAGAAAAATTCGGCGTTTTAAATATAAAAATGACAAGAGTAGAAATCACCAAACAACCCCTATTTTTGCTATTTACTGTGGATAAGACGGGTTCTATGGGAGAGAAAACAAACGATGGTTCTACCAAATTAGACCACGTAATCCAAACATTCAAAAGTATGATGAACTATTTGGCAAAACAAGACGCCATTATATACGTCTGCATACAAACCTTTAATGACACTGTCGATGTAACAATTCCAACTGTGAAGTTGAGCGACAAAGGTGTATTGAGCGAAATCATGAAAAAAATAAATGACATCGATGCCGATGGAAACACAAACATAGAAAATGCTCTCAAATATGCAGACAAAACACTGGTTTCATATGCAACTCAAAACCCGACACATCAATTGGGACACATTTTTATGACAGACGGCGAAGCAACGGATGGACTAAAACATCCCGAAGAACTGAAAGCGCTCGTAAACGACAAATTTCACAATATTTTCGTCGGTTTCGGGCAATTTCACAATGCAAATTTATTGCGGATATTAAGTAATACTCTTCTAGGCGAATATCAATTTGTCGATAATATGGAGAATACTACAATGGTTTATGGAGAAACGATACATAAGTTTCTTTATCCCGCAATTCATAATGTGGAGATTGTCGTGGAAAATGGTATAATTTATGATTGGAAAACGAATATGTGGGTGGATACTATTTACGAACCGATTTTGGTAGGCGAAGCTGTCAAAAATTATCATATTCGAATGGAGACACAAGCAGATATTCAAGCAACGATTTATACAACAATGCAAGAAGATCGTGTATGTGTGAAATCCGTTTCGTATATCGAAAACCCGAACGAGAAAACCGATTTAACGAAATATATGTATAGACAAAAAGTTCAGGAACTTTTACATACCGCAAAAATGCGTGGAAATAAAAGGAATTTAAAGACGGATTTGAGAAAAACATTCGAAAAAATGCACCGATATATGCGGGAGAATGATTGCATGGAAGATGCATTCATGAAACAACTTTGTGAAGACGTTTATATTGTATATACTACGATGGATATGGAGAATGGGATGATGTATTCATTATCAAGGCAATCTACACAAGGAAGACAACAAACATATAATGTATCCACGCCCGTAGTAAATAATAATAGACAAAATTACGCGGTAATATCACCACGTCGTCCCAGAATGACGCGTCAAAGAACATTATTTAGAAGGCAAATATTTGATTCGCAAATTGATAACGATAACGACACGCTAATGACAGAAAGCGATAATGACACGGATATTGGAACATTTTGTGACCCATGCGATGATATTGATAATTATAAACCAACTGCGTGTTCGGACACATCGTGTTATATGAGTCCATTAGTAATGACGTTGGTGAATTCAATGACACAGGAATTGTAGAACGCATACCACCCAGCCCCTACCCCCGACTAGCGCAATATTCTCTAACATAACAGTCTCTAAAAAAATTATGATAAAAGTGATAAAAACGATATAAACGCCCATTTCGTCTATATGTATATTTTCTTATGGAAACTCCTGAAATTGCCGTGCCTAATAATTTTCGTTCCGTAATATCCGATTTCACCAAAGATTTGAGTATTACCTTTCCGGAATATTCATATTTGTGGGCGAAGTGGGCGTTGGCGGAAACATCGAATGAAGAAATTCGAAACCTATTTGACTATTGTTTGACGGTATATCCAGAGCGATTTTTTGATATCTTGTATCAGACAACGGAAATTTTCGATACAGAGAGTGCGGTGAATACGAACTTTTTACCAAACGTGGATTTTAAGCTATTATTTCACTGTGAAAATGTGAGCGAGTCAACAAAGAAGACGATTTGGAAATATTTGCAACTCATTTTATTCACGATTGTGGGAGGCATCAAGGATAAAAGCACTTTCGGTGACAGCATGAGATTGTTTGACGGCGTGGATGAAAACGACTTGCACGAAAAATTAAACGAGACGATGTCTGGTTTGGCGGATTTCTTTAAAAACATTTCAACGGAAAATGAAGACAACACCGACTCTCCCTCATCCGGAAAGGAACAAAATACGGAAGAGCATTTTCGCAATATGTTCGACCAAGGCATGTTTGGAAATACCCCTTTTGGAAATATGCCCGATGGCGAAAGTTTACACACGCACTTAAAGTCATTGTTTAACGGTAAAATTGGGGCATTGGCGAAGGAAATGGCCGAAGAAATTTCGGAGGAATTTAAGGATATTCTAGGAGAAGACACAAGCGATATTAAAAGCACAGGAGATGTTGTCAAAAAGTTGATGAAAGACCCGAAAAAGATTATGGGAATGATGAAGTCGGTTGGTAATAAATTAGACGACAAATTAAAGAATGGTGATATATCGCGAGAGGAGATTATGAAGGAGGCGGGAGATATGTTTAGTAAAATGAATGAAATGGGAGATAAAAATGCGATGGCCGATATGCTCAAAAACATGGCGAAAACGATGGGTATGGGGAAAAACGTTCGTGTCAATATGGATGCATTGAATAAAATGACGAAGATGTCGTCGATGCGTGACCGTATGAGAGCAAATCTAGAAAAGAAGAAACAACACCAACTCGAAGAAATCGAGAAACTAAAGCAACGAAAGCAAGCCGAGGCGGCTAAGTTTTCATTGTCCGCAAACTCGGAAAACAGCTTTGTCTTTCGATTGGATGGAGAGGAGGCACAAGAGAAGTCTATGAAGTCTCAGGCAGATTTAATGGCGGAATTGTTAATTGAGGAGGAGTCTAAGAAGGCACCCGTGGTTTCTTCTAGTAAGAAAAGTAAGAAAAGCAAGAAGTAAAATACTCAGAAATCGTTTTTTCTATTGATATTACAAATGGGATTGACAAAATATATAAATTTTCCTCTCTTTTTAATAAGTTTAGTATTTGGGTTATTTGCAGTATATATGACTATGCCTGATACGAGAAAAATTTATGTGTATCCTACACCGGAAAACGTGGATATTTTACAATATAAGGACAGAACTGACTCTTGTTTTTCATTTAAACAGACAGAGGTGAAGTGTCCTACGGAAGAGGGTAAAATATCTAGAATACCCGCACAGGCATAACCGCCCCGCCCCGCCCCGCCCAACCAATCGAAATTTTGATACATTATATAGTATTTATGTAATGTATAGATGAATATTAAAAGATTATTAAATAGTGAAATTGGAAAAAATATAGTATCCATATTGCTAGGAATAGGTTTAGCCACATTATTTAGAAAGGTATGCACGGACAAAAATTGCATTGTATTTAATGGGCCGATAATTAGTGAATTCGAAGACAAAATTTATAAACATGGCGAGAAATGCTATAAATACAAAGCACAACCCGATAAATGCGATTCTACAAAGAAAGTGATTGATATTACTAATCCGGAACCGACAGGCGTATCTGCGTAAAACTATATAATCTTTAGACGGATACTATATTATATAGTTTTTTTAAGATGGAAAATACGACTCGAATTGCCGATTTGCCAGATTCTGCACCTCAAAATTATATCCCGCCTGCAATTGAAACAAGACAGCAAAATAACGCAAATGTGCCTACAAATTATGTTCCAATTAACGTTCACCCAAACCCTTATGGTATTTCAGCGCAAAACCCTATTCCACCAACACCGCAACCGACGCATACATTGCAACCGACGCAACAACCACAACAACATCAACAACCTCAATATATTTCGGAAGAACAACACAGACAATTGCAAAATATGCAGCATCAACGACTACCGTCTAGAGACATTCCTAGGGATACGACGGATTATACACACGACGATGCTATACAAGCGAATTATATACCAAAAAATAGGGTTGAAAAAGATTATGTTCGAGAATATGAAGATATGACAGAGCGGAATTTGCGCGAATATGAAGACAAAAAAAGGAAGGAAAAATCGATGGATAATTTGATAAATCAGTTGCAAATACCCATTATGATAGCGCTTATGTATCTTGTTTTTCAATTACCTATTATTAACACGATTATTTTCAAACGGTTCTCTATGTTTGCAATTTATGATAACGACGGGAACTTTAACTTTTACGGCTTATTATTCAAGAGCGCTCTTTTTGGATGGGTATATTATATGATTCAGTATATGACGAATTTTTTGAGTGAATTATAACTCGGGCCCACCACCCACGCATCACTGTGTTACATGAGTTGAATGTATTATACACCTATTTATTTCGTTTTTCTTGTTTTACGCAACTGATTTAATCGTTGCCGAAATGTTTTTTTCGCCGATTTTTTAGAACGCGGTAATAAATAATCAAACAGCGTTGGTTTATTCTCATCTGTGTCTACATTTTCGTCTTGATTCTCATCGCCCTTTTCTTCAACAACCGCACTAACAACCGTTTTACTCTTATGCAAATCATGAGGTATGTATTTCAAGAACCAGTTTTGATATTCCTTGTTTTTCGTGTCATTTTTAAACTCCTTATATTTGAGCGCCTTTTCCGAACGAATTTCTTCCAACGTGGGCTGTTTACCATAACAATTCATACTGAATCTTTTTAACAACCCCCTCTGTTCTAGTCTATTTTTTTGTTCTACCTCAAATAAAAAACTAGCCATGCATAATAAACGTTCGTTTCCATAATTATGAAAATTGGCATATAAAAATGCAAGATAGAAACTCAATATCGTATCTATTGTTGCCACATGAATATCTTTATCTTGAATTCGAATGGTATTGTAATTATGACAAGCAATAGGTTTGTAAATAAACGCCATCGTTTCTTTTCCTACAATGAGTTCCGTGTGTTCCGGAATAATTTCACCAAGTGCATCATGCTTTACTATTTTTATTTTATTAAAACCATTTCTCTCTAATACTTCTTTTATTATGAGAGCGCAATTATCTGGGTCTTCCGATAAAACATCGAAGTCAGGAATCTTTTTAACAATATGGAGCTGTTTCGACGTCATATATTTCGAATAGAGTGATGTTGCATACCCACCGAAAAACACAACACCTTGGTCGATGAATGCATCGCGAATTAATACATAGAGTTCCTCTGATTTTTCGGAATGAGAATCCATTTTGCGTTGAAAATCAATGGTTTCACACTTCTTATCAATTTTTAAAGGATAGTATTTGTTTAATAAAGTGAGGCGTTTAAATACTTTTTCCCAGCGCGTGACGTCACCCATTGGACGAGATAATTCTAAAAACATCGACATTCTTAAAAAATTTGGAGGGCAATAATGGATTCCGGCAATGGTTATCGAATCCTTTTCTAACGATTTATATATTTGAGGATGCATTTGTGTTATATCTGCGATTGGAATGAAATTGACATATACCTTAAATGTTCCATAATGGACGCCCGATTTTGCTTCGACATCTAAATAACCAGCTTTGTAATAAATATCGGCCAATTCTTTTGCATCGTCTAGTGCATTTGCTGAGAAAAAATCGTAATCGGGGATTTCTTTATCACGATGATAAAATTGGGCGTATTTGGGTAATATATTATTAATTGCAGTTCCACCGTAGCATATGAGTTTTTTGCGAATGATGAAACTTTCCACTATTTTAAGCATTTTTTTTATTTCATCGCTATTTACAATCGCTTGGCCTTTCAATTCTTCGCTTTCATCCACAGCATGTCTTAAAATTTCCAATTCACAATCGTCAAATGTCATGTTATTTTCACATAGTCGATTGTTAAATTTTCGATATTTCATTTTTCAATATATAATTTTATACTATATACTGACATTATTTTATGATAACACCGAATCTATCAGTGTCTTTTGCGTATGTAATCCATGGCCTTTGCCAAGGGTATAAAAGCGGAATTGTTATAATTAAATAACTCTTCGTATCTACCTAATTCTTCATCTTTCATATAGAAACGATAAGGGACTATTTGACAACCGTAATTTAAAATAAATTCTGATATATCTGGGTTAGATGTGTTTTCATAATTTATATCGGGTAAAACAAGACGCATTTTATTAACATTGGTGCATAAATCGCAATTATCCAAAATAACGGGGGGATTTGCACACTGATTTAATAGTTCTCCGTAATGTTGTAAAAACAAGGTTTCGCTTCCACTTTCCATATTAATAAATTTCGCTAAATCAATACAACCTTTTTCTTTTTGTTCACATTTTGTGTGCGTTTTATATTCGCGGTCAGTCGTCTTATCTACAACAATGACTATTTTCCCCATTATCTCTGACAATTTTGTATCATTGGTTACGGGTTTTGGGTATAGCTTCGCGCGCAATGTCGTATCAATTGCATGTGCTATTTCTTTATAAATTTTCGGTTCTTTTGATTTTATACGTAAATGAATAAAAACGGGGTCAGTTATATTTGGTGTCGGTGAAATAAAAGCATTCGATATTATAGTCGTAAAAACATTGTCGAGTAAAAGAGTGTTCTCCGTATCGATGAAATTAAAATCGTCATCTGTGGATACAGCAACTTCTACACGGTCATTTATGTAGAATACTTCGAAATCGAGGAAACGACAACCGCGATTAAGGACATATTTAATCATTTCAGGATTCACATTTTTTCCAGACAATGCGGAATTGAAAGACGACTTTATCACATATTCTCGCAATGGTTTATTCGTGTATTTTGGATTTATGTTATCAATGACAACTTTATTTGAATCTTTTAAACCCGTTACCTCTGAATCAGGGTCGCTAAAAAAAGAGAATCCTTCGAATCGAGGAACATCCTTTTGTGAATTTCTCATTATTATTTCGCGTCTTTTCAATAAATTCCATATGATGCATGTGAATATAACTATTATAATGGCAATCAAAACCTTTTTATAAAATTTCATTTACAATATGCGAAGAAACAAATATAATGACAATATATATAATATATTACTTTACTAAACTAAATTTGAAATATGGCAGGTGGATTACTCAATATTATATCTGTTGGAAACAACAACGTATTTTTAACAGGAAACCCCAGCAAAACATTCTTTAAAGTGACTTATTCAAAATATACGAACTTTGGACTCCAAAAATTTAGAATTGATTACGATGGCTTACGTGAATTACGTCTAACAGAACAATCCACATTTACTTTTAAAATACCTAGATACGCGGAATTGTTAATGGATACATATGTCGCAGTTGATTTGCCCGATGTGTGGAGTCCAGTTCATCACCCAGTATCTCCTCTCACTGACAACGTATTTAATACGGACAATAGATGGGCGCCATATGACTTTCGATGGATTCGCAATATTGGTGCATTGATGATTAAAGAAGTCACTATCACATGCGGGTCTCTTCTTTTGCAAAGATATTCCGGCGAATACATATCAGCAATGGTAGACAGGGATTTTAGTGCAGAGAAAAAAGAGTTATTTAATAAAATGACGGGTAATGTCCCCGAATTATATGACCCCGCAAATGTGTTTGGTAGAGATAATGCATACCCATCGGCTTATTATACGAAATCGTCAGTGGGTGCGGAGCCTTCTATACGAGGTCGTCAATTATATATTCCATTAAATACTTGGTATATGATGAATGCCGGTTGCGCTTTCCCATTAATTTCTTTGCAATACAACGAATTGGTAATAAGCGTCACATTTCGTCCAATTCAGGATTTATTTCAGGTGCGCGATGTTTATGACAATTTATATAATCGTCCATACGTTCAACCCGATTTTACATTACCGCAATTTCAAATGTATCGCTATTTACAGACACCTCCTGCGATTGATATAAGTATTTCGAATTATCTTAATAAAGTTTCTACGTGGAATGCCGACGTGCATTTGCTCGCAACATATTGCTTTTTATCCAAAGAGGAGACCCAAAATTTCGCAGCACAAGACCAAGTCTATTTAGTAAAAGACGTGTTTCAATACAATTTTGAAAATATTACTGGAACAAAACGATTAAAATTAACCTCAAACGGGATGATTTCGAGTTGGATGTGGTATTTCCAGAGAAACGACGTGAATTTGAGAAATGAATGGTCGAATTATACGAATTGGCCATATTCATCCATTCCGTCTGATTTAATAGTCAATGTTGCTGCTGCACCGATTGCACCATCCGACCCATCCTTATATTTCTATAATACATTCGACCAAAAATACTATTCTTTGGCGACTGACCCTAATGATGGTCGTAATACCGGTATAACTACCGTTGGTGATTTTGCCGTTCAAAATCAATATGCTATTTTAGAAACCATGGGTATATTATTAAATGGAGAATATCGTGAAAATTTATTAACGAGAGGTGTTTACGACTATATTGAAAAATATTCGCGCACACAGGGTTCCGCACAAGAGGGTCTCTATTGTTATAACTTTTGTTTGAATACGAATCCGTCGGAATATCAACCATCGGGAGGTTTGAATCTTAGTAAATTCAAAAATATCGAGTTGGAAATAACTACATATGTTCCGCCGATTGACACTGTGAACTCATCATTTGATATTATTTGCGATGGTTCTGGGAACGCGGTAGGTGTCCGTAAATCAAATTGGCGATTGTATGATTATAATTTTAATATGACATTATTCGAAGAACGTTATAATATATTATCATTTATCGGTGGTAATTGTGGAATGTTATATGCGAGATAGTGTCGAAGTTATTGAGAATCGTTCGCTTCATTCTTTTACCGACGTTCCATTTCTATGTTTTTTTCCTCGTTATATTATAAGTTTATCGATAATTATAATATAATATTATGGAATTTACACCACAGGGTGTTTTGAATACACAAAACTTTAGTGGTTCCCGCCAACCTGATGAGAATTTCCAAGTTGAAAATATGGTTTATAAATTAAAAAAGGTGAAAAAGAAGAGGCGCGCAGAAAATTATAAAAATATAGAGCCTCTTGTAAATATACATGATACTGCAGACGCAGATGCTAACACTAATACTAATACCAATACATATAGTAAAAAGGCTGATAAAAAATGGGGCGGTAAAAAAATTATAGAGGGATATATGGACCCTGATTTAGATAAAAAAGAGAATTGGTATGGAGACGACCCCGTGGAAGATAAGGGAATGTTTTCAGAGTCTATCGTTGATAAAATAATACGCTATGTTAATTTTATTTATAATTTTTTCGACTTTATGCTATTTTTATTCGCAAAGACAGTAGCATCCGTTTTAACGGCATCCACATTTAATAACGAGGATGATATAAAGGTTCTTAAAAGAAATATTGCGTGGTTTTTTTGCATTCTTGTATCATGGATAACCGTATTCAATTGGTATTTTATAATGTTTTACAAAACGTCGTTCGGCGAGAGGATTCCATTGAATAAAGATTTTTATCGCTCAAATTTGAAAATGAAGGAGGTAACAGATGCGAATAGCGCTATTTATAAAATAATCGTTTTCTGGTTTGAGTTTTCATTTTTCTTCCCCGAATTTATACAAGAATATTGTGTAATATGGATTCCTTCTATATTGGAATCATTTTGTAATAAAACGACTCTTTTCGTTTTTCTCTTCTTTTTTATGATATCTTTTGTATATAATTATCCATCTCGCTGCCGAACATTTATAGTCGATTCGCTTACACAAAATGGAGACAATATGATGATTGTTCTAATGCTTACAATAGTAGTTTATTTATTTTTCGCGAGTTTGGTAACCCTGGATTATTACGGTATTATGAAAACTTCGACGAATATATTGTCGATTATTTCAAACCCGATTATGATATTCGTAATCATAGTGTGTCATATTGTTCGTTTCATTTTTTCGATGTTATGTAGTGTTCCTACAGGAGGTATGTTTTCAATGATATATCTTTTTATGTATTCCTTTTTTGGAATTAATATTACAACGATGCAGGTGAACCCATTACCTTATCGAAAAAAGATATGGGAATATATTAAACCTCCTCGTGACTTTTTGAAGAAGGAACCGAATTGCAGACCATTTACGATTTGGGAGAAATTAATGAATCTAATAAACCGAACAATGGACTTTTTATATAAATTCTCCTTTTGGATAGCGTTGTTTTATATGCTTTTCATAGGATGCTTTGATTATACAAACATTAAAGATGATTTCTTAAGAATGGTGTTGATTGGAATAAATGCATTTTGTATTTTATTTTTGGGTTTTGTTACGTATAATCAATATAAAGAAGAGTTGGTGGAAGAGGCAGAGGAATTATTGAAACCGAAAAACACGGGTCCGCCGCCAAATTTTTTAGGTGATTCATTTGATGTAAAACCTCCTCAAAAATTGAGTGAATCATTCAAAGAGTCGGGATTGTCGACGGAACTTGGAAATTTATCATCGGGATTGGCTGGAGGATTGGCTGGAGGATTGGCTGGAGGATTAGCAGGAGGATTACCAAGCATACCAACCATGCCAACTGTGCCAACCATGCCAACTGTGCCAACCATGCCAACTGTGCCAACCATGCCAACCATGCCAACCATGCCAACTGTGCCAACCATGCCAACTGCATTGCCAACCGCGCAACCACTTGGATAACAAATATATTATTATCAAAAAACGTATATAGACATATTTTTTAGTATATCTGTATTATATCTGTATTGAAAAATGACAAAGTCGGTAAAGGACAGATTGGCTGAAAAAAAGATTTATCCTACAGTTTCAGTATGCACCCCCACGTTTAACCGCAGGCCATTTATTCCAATTATGTTCGAGTGTTTTCGTAATCAAACTTATCCCAAACACAAAATCGAATGGATTATTGTAGATGACGGAACGGACAAAATAAAAGATTTAATCGAACAGTCCAATATTCCTCAAATCAAATATTTCGAAGTGAATGAAAAAATGTCACTCGGTGCAAAGCGCAATTATATGCATCAACACACAACTGGTTCTATTATTGTATATATGGACGATGATGACTATTATCCTCCCGATAGAATTTCACACGCAGTTGAACGATTAGAGTCAAACAAATCCGCATTATGTGCGGGTTCCAGTGAAATTTACATTTATTTTAAGCACATCCAGAAAATGATTCAGTGCGGGCCTTATGGACCGAATCACGCCACCGCTGGAACATTCGCATTCCGCCGTGAACTTTTGAAAATCACGAAATACGAAGACCACGCTGCAATTGCAGAAGAAAGAGCATTTTTGAAAGATTATACTATACCCTTCGTTCAGTTAGACCCGTTGAAGTCTATCCTTGTTTTTTCACACGAACATAACACGTTCGATAAGCGCAAAATGTTGGATAATCCCCACCCAGATTACTTGAAGGAATCATCTAAAACAGTGGATATGTTTATAAAGTTTAAGAACGAGAGACGAATTAAGACCTTTTTTATGGAAGAAGTAGATAAGTTATTGAAAGATTATGCACCGGGTGAACCGAAAATGAAGCCTGATGTCCTCGTTCAAATAAAAGAAATCGAGGCCAGACGCGAGAAAATGATGAAGGAGGAGATGGAAAAACAAAAGGCGAATGGGCCGATTGTTCTTCAACGCCCAGGTGAAGAATCTATTGAATTAACAAACATTCAGGTTATCGATATTATAAATAAACAACAAGAAAGCCTTGCTACAGCCAAAACAGAAATTGAAAAACGGAATGGTCGTATCGCAGAATTGGAAAATATGGTGACTATGTTGCAAAAGCAATTGATTGAGAAATCGAAGACCGTTTTGAATTATAAGAATGAGCTCGAAAGTAGAGCGGTTCAACCTGAAACAAAAAGCGAAACACCCTCTAGTTTGGATACATTAGAGATTCAACCGGTGGAATTGCCAGTCATACCGAATATTAGAATCGAGCCTTTTATTGAAAAATCGAAAAGTCGCCCGGATGTGATTGTTGATATCAATATTCCTTAGATGGATACTTTCTTACATAAAACACCACAAAAACCACAAAAACCACAAAAACCACAAAATTATATAAGAATTTTACATATATTCTTATATAGCTCGCTAGCATTATTCGTAAATTTCATCATCCAAATCTTCATCAATATTTGATACAGAATCTCTCTTCACATTCTTATCTAAATACCTATAGATGCGTTTGATATCTAATTTCGTTATATTGTAATTTTCAAATATTTTTTCAACTACATTTAGCTTTTCAATAAGATGACAAAATTCGCCTCCTTGAAATAGTCTTAATTCTTGAAAAAGCGAAATCACGTCTTTCTTATCCATATCCAACTCCTGGCACAAATTATAGATAAAAAGCATATTGTTATATTCCGTCGAATACTTTGTCAATACCTTTGTAAAACGAACCTCTGTGGGACGGAATATATTTCTATTTTCAGGGAATGTGTCATGATACAATTTATTATTGTAAAATGTCTTCATGAGAGAACTCATCTCGTTAAATTGCCATATTTGGTTTTGAAAAGTGATTCTGTCAATATAGTCGGCAAAACACATATTATTCAAGATTTTAAGATAAAATGGGAAAGAGTGCTGTATAGGCTTACTTGATATAACATCGACTATATTTTCGTGCCATAATAACGCCACTATTGTCCTGTCCGTTTCATTCATAAAACGGTTGTGGTCTTGCATTTTAACCGGAGAATTTATTAGAGATTGGGTTATTTTTTTAGAATCCTCGTTGTATGATTTGGTATGAAAAATATTCTGCAAAGAATCGGCCGATATAAGTTCCGGTTTTTTAATAAACATGTCGCGAACAAAAATCATTTTTCGCATATCTCCTTGGATATAATTCACTATCGTGTTTTTATGTTTCGTTGGTGCAGTATTAAAAGACGGAATCATTTTATTTAATAAATTCGCCGTTTGTATTGGTGTGGGTGTTTTCAACTCAAATGTGTTGCATACTTTGATGAGTTCTTTTATTTTTTTATCGATATAGTAATTGCCAATGCAAATAATAGGGTTTAATGTCATATTTTCAAGGCGCTGTTTTTTCGTCTTTTTTTGGCGAATGATTTTAATAAGAGCCGTTATACCGCCTTTGTCGCCGTTATTCATGCCGTCTATTTCGTCCATTACAATCGCGATTCTTTTTACTTTCTTAGTCATCATGTGAAGAACATTCCTGTTTGATATATTATTACTTGTAATATTGTCAATGAGGGATTTGTTTCGGACATCACCTGCGTCATATTTAATGACATCATAATCCAAATCTTTTAATATATTCATTACAAACTGTGTTTTTCCACAACCAGGTGAGCCATAAATAAAGAACCCTTTTTTGAAATTTACATCCTTGCATTTTTGGTCGAAACTTGATAATATTTGTTTGATTTCATTTGCGGTTTTATCCCTTTCCAATATTTCATTCGTATTTATGGAGTTCATAATGGGATACAATGTATGATATACATAATAGAGGTTTATTTTTATCCTATTTAACGAATAAAAATAAAAACGCAAAATCGTTTATCTACCAAACGCACTGAAATCGGCAGTTACTGGCAAATAATTGGTTGATGCTCTAGCTGGTAAATTACCATAGTATGAATAAGGGTCAGTATATTGAGTATTCGTCCCATAATTCATTCTATTTTGGGCGCCAATTGCACCAACAGTTGCACCGCCACCCAATGCGCCTTGTTGTTGTTGTTGTTGTAAATTCGTTTTATTGGCTGTTAAAAATTTGGAAAGTCCCGAACCAGTATCCTTGAGGAAATCCTTTGTTCCTGTGACGGTGTCTTTCAATATATCCTTGGTTCCACTGACAGTTTCTTTCAACAATCCAGTTGCACCAGATGCAGTGTCTTTCAATAAACCTGTTGTTCCCGTGGCGGTATCTTTCAATAAACCCGTTGCACCTTTACCCGTGTCTTCTAATAATCCTTTAGTTTCCTTTACAGTATCTTTAATTAATCCAGTTGCACCGGAACCAGTATCTTTCAAAACCGACCCTGTGGTGGTAATTAAAGTATTGGCAACACCACCTGCTGAAGTTGAACTACCAGATACTACTGTGCCGGCTGGCAAATTACAAGACACAGGTTTTCCTGCACTATCTTTGATAACATTACCTGAGGCATCAATTAATGATGTTCCATTGCAAGTCAATGTTCCTGAACCACCCTGTCCTCCGCAATTCGTGCATATCGAACTCGCCCCGCCTCCAGCACAAGCAGGACACGAAGGACATACTGGAGGAACTATTTGCGTTTTCAAAATGTAGTTCGAATCGAAACTCGTAGATGGAACAGAAGAAGGAGGCATACCCATCGGCATTCCCGTATTCATAAACATGTTGAAATAATCAGAAATAGCATTATTATTTAAAGGTATAGTTATAGATGGATTGGTTTCGTCAAATGAGATGTTGATTCCTTGTGAACCACCGCGTGGCATATTGTGTCCGCCTCTATTTCTTGTATTCTGTTTGGCTTTTGTTGTATCCTCTTTTGACTCAATTATTTTCGCACTGCCATTATTATCATCTATAGCATTGTTCTTAAATCTGCAAACATTTCCTAAAGTGTAACTGGTATACTGATTTGCCGCTGGGAATCGAATTGTAGCAGCTAAATAACGATTTGCAAAGGGGATGGATAATATAATTCTCTGTCCGCTTCCGTCGAATGCAGTCCACGGAGTAAATGCACCACTACCAAGTGTAGATGAGGTCTTACCTTTAGATGTGCGATTTAAATCAAACACCTCTTTTTCGAAAGTTTTTGTATAAACAGTCATATCAGTTTCTGTATTTACAATTAAGTTCGAATTACTCAAATCATACCGGATATTTTTAGCAATCTGATAGACCTCCTTGGTTGAGTTATATACTCTATCAATCGTCATTTTATTATTACTAATATCGTTGTCATTCACAAAACTATTCAACACGGATGGAACACTAGTTTTTGAATAATTGAAATTGTTGTTATCCGAAAACATATATGTCTTCATCTCCTTTGGATTGTCATTATCAATGATGTGGATATAAGTCTCTGTCATCCATGGAATATACATTACAGAGTAGCGACCCGTATTATCATTTTTGGTAACATAGACCCAAGATGAATAAGATGAACTTACATTAGGGGTGTTGCTTTCCTGTATTTCTAAAAATGGAGAATTCACGTATTTTGTGAAAACACCTTCGCGATTCGTTACATAAATAGATACCAAATCCTTTGTAGTCGAGTTTTCTTCAACAATTTCTATTAAATTTCCGTTTTTATTGTCAAAAAATAGATTGTCATACAATTTGATAACTGATTTCGTAGGTGAATACATATCAATAAATGCGGTGTCTAATTCATTGGTGTTTCTTCTAAAATTGATTAAGCCTTCTTTATTTGAAAACGAATTGTATAAAACGACCAATATTACCAATATCACTAAAATTATTAGGAATATCATAAAGGGCGACAATTTTATTCCTTTCATATGTCTTTAGTTTAGAATTGATTGCTATATATAAATATGCCGGTAAAAAAATTGATTGTATTTGATTTATTTGTCAATAACGGTTATCCAACCAGACTAGACTCTTAAATGTTATCGCGTTTTTATGATACAACACAAGAGCGTTATGAATTATCAATTGACGAAGCGGGTAGAGGATGCCTTTTCGGTAGAGTTTATGTTGCGTGCGTAGTTTTACCTAAAGACCCCGAACAATTTTCGGGAAAAGACATCAAAGATAGTAAAAAATTTTCTTCCAAGAAGAAATTGAATGCGGTTGCGGAATATATAAAAACGAATGCACTGGCATGGCATATATCACATATCGATGAAAAAGTGATTGACAGTATAAACATATTACAGGCAGTAATGCAGGGGATGCACGAATGTGTTCGCGAGACCATGAAAAAGGTCTGTGAAAAAACGGGTTGCGATTCAAAAATCGATAATTTCATGGCGGTTGTTGATGGTAATTATTTCACTCCATTTATTCATTATGATAATGCGACAGAATGCGTTCAACATTTACACAATGTAACTGTAGAACAAGGTGATGCGAAATATATGGCGATTGCTGCTGCAAGTATTTTGGCTAAATCAGCAAGAGACGCCTATGTGGCTGAAATGTGTGTGAAGTATCCGGAATTATCAAGGCGATATGGACTCGAAACCAATATGGGTTACGGGACGAAAACTCATCTCACCGGTATTCAGGAACATGGAATATCACAATGGCATCGGCGAACATTCGGTAATGCATGTAAATCTGCGAATATAAACCCCATTTAGAAAGCTTAATGTTTTTAACGTGAGTGATTTGGCTTAGATAGATATTCTGTCTATGATTTTCCTTGACTTGATTTGTTTTTTTGACTTGATTTGTTTCCTTGACTTGATTTGTTTCCTTGACTTGATTTGTTTCCTTGATTTGATTTGTTTTTTTGACTTGATTTGTTTCCTTGACTTGATTTGTTTCCTTGACTTTATTTGTTTCCTACCACCCAGAGTCAAATCAACAAACGCATAATCTATAGTGTCTGCATAATCTCGTATATCTTTTTCGATATATTTGTTATAACTTCTCATTTGTTTTGCTTCATTTTTCAAATCTTCTATAAATTTTTGTTTTCGCTGTTCTTTGTCCATTTGTTTTATAGTTTCATCATTCTCTATATTATCCCACCATTTTTTAACGGCATCCGCCGTAATAAATTTTGGGTTCATTAAATCGTCTAGATTTTTGTAAGTTTCATTACCATGACAACCATCACTACAAACACTTTGAATGGCATTACCTACAGCTAAAACATACCGTTCAATTATTCCTTTTACACAACTGCTTGTATCACCCGAACCAGAATAAGCATTACACGTTTCATCTAAATATGTTATTATATATTGTTTTTTAAACTCGTCATCTTGTGAAAAAGCAAAACTTATGCTTTTTGCTATTAATTGTATATAACCTTCATTTATAGCACCTCTGCTTTTGGAAAATACACTGTTAAATTTTTGTATTTTAGATTCATCACCTGGAAACAATTTTTTTATGTTACTAGTAAATTTTTCATGTATAAATTCGTAAATATCACCATTAAAATCTTTTTGGTTTATAATACCTAGATACTCATCTTGAATTGCACTAAATTTTTCAAATGCAACATGAACTTCAAATGCTAAACCCTCTGGCATCGGTTGAACCTCTTCAATAAGTTCTATTATTGCATCTGTTAAATCTGCGTCTGTTAAATCTGCCTCTGTTAAATCTGCGCCCGTTAAATCTGCGTCTGTTAAATTTGCCTCTGTTAAATCCGCTCGATATAAATTTGCGCCTCTTAAATTAGCGCGTGTTAAATTCGCTCCATATAAATACGCGTATGTTAAATCTGCCTCTGTTAAATACGCGCCTGTTAAATTCGCTCCTCTTAAACCTGCGTCTGTTATATTCGCTCCTCTTAAATTCGCGAGTGTTAAATTCACGCCTGATAAATTCGCGTTTGTTAAATTCGCATCTGTTAAATACGTGCCTTCTAAATCCGCGTTTGTTAAATTCGCTCCTCTTAAATCCGCTTCTTCTAAATTTGCGCGCCTTAAAAGCGCTCCTCTTAAATCTGCGCTTTTTAAAACCGCGCCTTCTAAAATTGCGCCTGATAAATTCGCGCCCGATAAATCTGCGTTTATTAACTCCGCGCGCGTTAAATCTGCGCCTGATAAATCCGCGCCTGATAAATTTGCGCTTATTAAATACGCATCTGTTAAATCCGCTCCTCTTAAATGCGCTCCTCTTAAATTTGCGTTTTTTAAATTCGCTCCATCTAAACTCGCTCCATCTAAACTCGCTACATATAAATTCGCGTCTGTTAAATTTGCGCCTGTTAAATTCGCTCCATCTAAATACGCGCCTGATAAATCTCTACCTGATAAATCTCTACCTGATAAATCTTTACCTGATAAATCTACACCTGATAAATCTCTATCAAATGAAGCCATAAATATTTTACACTATACTTTATATCCACACATTTTTCACTGGAAACATCTCTAAAACAAACTTTCCAGTTTCACTTTCGGCACATCTATATATTTTGTCTCTCTATCCATGACACTATAACCAATTAAAAAAGATGCCCTGGATTCAAAATAAATAAACCCCAATGTATATTCCACTTTTTCTTTTTCAAAGGTGAATAATTTACTATAACGGAGAACCTCGTAAGATTTGTTATCCAAAACAACCAAAATATGATAATAGTATCTTCTGTCTTCATAACTTACAACATGACAAATAAACCATATTTCGTTACCAATATTCACACCATTCGTAGAACCGCGAACCCATTTAAAAAAAGAAGGTGTTTTTATAAAATCAGTGGGATGAAATTGAGTAATCGGCTTATTATTACCGTCGATTAATTTCTCGGGATGGTCTCGATGTGTCCCAACTGTCAAAGGATGCCATTCGTATATCATCTTCGTTTCATTTCTATGGTCTCTAAATAAAACCCAATTTTTCTCAATATTTCGCTGACTGTTTTTTTTAACCAGACTCGACAATGTCATGTTCGATTTTAAATTGATGGTTCCATTTTCAATAACCATATGGTCGTAGGATAATCCGCGGTTTGCATTATATTGCAATTGTCCGTTTTTAGAAAACAATCTCACGTCTTCTAACCCGACATAATGATTATCATATCCGGCATCATATTTTAATTCAAACTCTGTTATTTTCACCCAATTCTTCGCTTCAATATCAAACACCGACATTATGTTTTTCGTAATTATTTTGTCCTTATTGATATAAGCCCCATTATTTCCAATGCGATAATTCACAAACCGCGTGTTTACAATAATATTTTTTTTAGTAGAGTTCGTATCCAAAACAATCGATGGCGTGCTCGAAACAAACTCGTTTTTATCAATGAAAGTGCTGAAATTCGTAAGTAACGGGATATTCTCGTTCGGTTCCGCCAAACCCTTTAATGGTATGGCATAAAATTTATAATTACTCAATATGTTTTTTTGAGTATCCTCATCCACACTTGGATGAGACAATGCCTTCATCGATGAACTAGTCACATCTTTATTGTGTCTATTGCAATAATAACCGATGATGGAGAACTCATAATCGAGTTTGTAATCATACACGTCTTTTTGATAAAATAGATGGTCGGTTGAGGTATACTTTTGTCTTATGTAATCGGCCAATTCATAATACATATAAGCAATTGAATTTTTTCCAATAATGCGGTAATAATGTATAATTTCATAAAGGTTCTCAATGCGTTCTTGAAAATGTTGGTAACCTTCTAACCAATAAAAAACAGCATGTTCCATTTGTCGCAGTTCCTTGTAACATTTTCCAATACAATAAAAGGAATACCATGTTTCCTCTATCCATCCGCCAATTTCAATCCTTTTTTTATAAGTTTCAATTGCTTTTTCATATTGACAGGAATCCTTGTAACTGTTCGCCAAATAAAACATATATCTATCATTATTTGGTAATTCTTCTAGACCCTTTGTTAATAGTTCAATATCTCGCAAAAATTTGTTTGTTTTTGAACCACCGTCTCCTATATCATTAATAAATAATTGGGTTTTTTCAATATCTCCATACAAAGATGTAGGGAGCGTCTTTACATATTCATGTGTTACTCCCCAATAAGAAAATACAGGGTTGTTTTTAAGAATACGCACGTTTTTATAAAAGAATGCGTTGGAACCCTGAAAAATATGATAGGCATCTTTTGTTAATGACGATTTAAAGTCGGGAATCGAAAATCCAGGTGATATTTCCAACACCATATCTGCATCTAATAATAACAAATAGTCTGCGTTCTCCAAATTATAGCACTGTTGTAACGCGAAAGTTCTATTATAACCAAAATTTTGAAACGGCTCTGAAACAACAAGTCCAGGGATATTGTTATCCTTGAAAAACGTCTCTATCAGTTCTACTGTATTATCTGTGCTCCCCGTATCGCATATACAATAACTGTCGATGATTGGTAAAACAGATTTCATTAACCGCTCAATGACAGCACTCTCATTCTTAACAATCATATTTAGACATATTTTCGTCATCACCTTCTATATAATAAAAATATCGAGGTATTGTTTCTATATTTTTTTCCAAGCATAATATAACTTCACGTCGGCTCTCTATTGTAAAATACGTATTGCTCTATATAGAATGGCATTTACTCGATTTCATGACGACCCTTATCGCATTAAAAAAGAATTAGAAGAGAGCAGTTTTCCGGGTAGATATATGTTAAACACTCCCGGACAGGGCATGGATTTGCCTTTTATGGAAGACCCCAATATTCGTATGCAAAGATGGGGCGCAAATCTACATACAAATACTGTGAATCTAGAAAGTGATTTATTAGGATTAACTCGCCCATTAAACCGAGACCTTGTTGATACGAATGATTATAAAAAAAACGCAGTTCAATCGTCGGCATTTTCAGTAAGGAACGCTCAACCCTTTGTGGAAGAAAGCCGTGCGAGTCACCCCGCATGGATGTATAAAGATTTAGAGCAAACTCGATGGGAAGCACCTCTTTTAAATCCATTGGATAGAATCGAGCCCGAATTTCAGCGCAATATACAGAGCCGCATTTTAGAAAAAGACCATTTTGTTCCAGCGGTGCCAATTGTTGGAGGAAACCCAGATATGGAGTATTATTTGTCTGGAAAATCAGCTTGTATTGGTGGGCGTGAAAATACTTGTTGGGGGACGATATATTCGAACCCTCGTATGTAAAACGACACAACTTTCGCACCGAAAATGTTACCATGCATGCTTTGTTGTATATAAGAAACTTCTATATTTTCTTATATAAGTTTTAGAATTGGTTTTATCGGCAATAAATTCCACCGATTCTATCTCTGAAAATTTTTTATATTTGTAATATATTAGCATAAATATATCTGTAACATGGAGTTTGTTGTTCCTGTATTTGCTTTATCTAGTCTTTACATAATAAATAATCAAAGCAAAAAGAATAACGAAGCCTTTTCTAACAAATCCCTTTTACCAAATACAGACGTTCCTGATAAAAATTATCCAAGCGAATTACCTGTAATTTCTACGGAAACCGACCGAACATCTGAATTATCTACTGTCAATAAATTTGACAATGGAGGCTCTGTCTATACTGATAAGTATTTTAATCCGAATATGTCGAACCCAAACACGAATAACCCGAATGCATCTTATTATTCATTAACCGGCGATAAAGTCGATTCCAACTATTTTAAACATAATAATATGGTTCCGTTTTTCGGTAGCCATTTGCGAAATATGCATGTAGATGCAAATACAGCGGAGGGCATTTTAGACAATTATTCTGGTGCTGGTTCTCAATATATAACTAAAAAGGAACAGTCACCAATGTTTGCTCCCGTAGATAACCAACAATGGGCGTATGGTGCGCCGAACCAAACCGATTTCATCCAATCCCGCATCAATCCTAGTCTTCGTATGGCGAATGTAAAACCTTTCGAACAGGAATCCGTGGCACCGGGTCTAGGTCTCGGTTATACGAAGGAGGGAGCGGGCGGTTTCAACTCTGGTATGTTAGCACGTGATATGTGGATGGAGAAAAATGTAGATGAATTGCGCACGAATAACAATCCAAAAGCATCTGGATATGGTTTATACGGACACGAGGGACCGTCTTACAGCAGTATTAAAAAAATTTCTACACCCGACCAAATCGGTATTGTAGAAAAAAACAGACCCGAACGTGCATTTGAATTGGATAACCGCAGTGCTAATGGTTCAAATGATATTGGTAGATTATTTACAACAACTGGTGCCGGTAAAGGCGAAACATTGCGTCCAGTCACGATTGAACGTTTTGTGTCTCGTCCCGAAACTGCGGTGAGTTATACGGGTGTTGCTGGATATCAGAACGCAGAAACCTATGTCCCAGGTGAGTATATGCCTACTCATAACCAACAATTTGGCGAAGTCCCCATGGGCGTGGCAAATGCAAATGGCCGTCAGTATGCAACCGAATCAGACTATGAAATAAAGGCAAAGAAGGCTTACCCTAATAATCGCACTGCAAATCAACAGAACGGGTATTTTGGATTGGTGAGTGGAAGTCTTGGTGCAGCGGTTGCTCCTCTCCTTGATATTTTGCGTCCTAGTAGAAAAGAAAATACAATTGGTAATTTGCGTTTATATGAGAACGCAGGAACAAGAGTATCCGAAAGCTACATATTTAATCCAGCCGACCGTCCTGCTGCCACCATTCGCGAAACAACCGAAAACTCCAAATTTCACTTAAATGTGAATGCGAATCAAAATGGCGGCGCATATCACGTAACCGAACACCAGGCAGGTCATACATACAGAACTGAGACTGGGGATTTCATGTATATGGGAAATGCCGGGGCTGGTGACGGAACTCGCCAAGCGACGTCTTATGAAGCAAACTACAATCAGCGTAATAATGACATTAAATCTAGCACGATACAGGGTTACATGGTTCAGGGAAATATGAATTTGATGAATTCTGACATAAATATGCGCCAAGTGTCTCGCGATTCCTTACTGAAAAACAATCGCGCAGTAGCAGCCACATTACCTTCCCAATCTCCTGATATTGCGAATATGGGACGTGTCGCTGGAAATGACAACTCTTTGTATTCGAATATTCAAATGGATAGAAACAATTTGGATATCAAGGGCATTTTGAGCGCAAACCCATACGTGAATGATTACAAGAGTGTTTTGTAAATCACATTGTTTTTCATTCAAAAATGCATTGCGCACACACCAAAAACATATAAGAAAAACGTTTTTCTTATATGGTGACATTTTTTTACACAAAAACTCGCAACAACTAGGGTGCCATTGCCTTTGTTAAATTGTTTACTTTATTATAGGCATTTGTTGCAGTAGTTTGAGCTCCGACAGCAGTAGTCAATGCGTTGGTTGCTGATTTTTGCGCTTCATCGATTTTTTTATCTAATTCCTTGGATGTTATATCGAGATTTGATATTCTTTGGTCTAAATTTTTCAATGTTTCCGACATTTTTTCAGCATTTACAGTGAGCGTATTTATAGATGATTGAATATTATCATATCCACCACTGTTCGGTATTTGACCTCCTCCCATTCCTTCTATATTCAAAGGATTGATATAGGTAAATGTTATTAATCCCGCAAAAAATAAGAATAAACACAATAAAAAACCGGTTTTTATATATATATTATTTTGAACATGTGTCTGCATCTGAATCTATATATAGACTACATATTTTATTGAGGAATGCCACTGCTAAATAAAGCACACATATTGATTGCCTCTTGATTTATCTTTGGTTTTTCAAATAACTGCATTATCATAGAGTCATCGCGGAATCGAATCGTATAATCTTGTTGAACGTTATTTCGACCAATTCTCCCCATTGCCTGCAGAGTTTTTTGTTGCGTCATTCGCGTCAAATCCTTACCAATAAATCCGTGACAAAATGCATAGTTGGTTCCATAAATGTAATCTGTGGATGCAATAATGATAAATAGTCTCTGTTCGTCGGCGAGTTTTTTCATAATTTCCATATAGGCAACGCATTTGTTTTCTACAAACATACCGATACCCAAGAGGAGTAGAACCTTATAATGATTTTCAATATCCAACATCATAATGGTTTTTGTCATATCGTCCCCGATGTTAGATACAAAGGCTTGTTCTTGTATTTCTCCACGAGGAGCCCATAATTGTTGATGAGGACGCGTATTTGGAATATACATTGCGTCCAATGATATAGATTTTATTTCCTTCCTTAATTTGTTAATCTCATCCATCCATTTTTGAGATTCCATACATAGGCGCCCGCTTTCTCGCGCGGCTGATTCAGTCTTGTCATCACCCGACGTTTTTGTTTCTTTCGCTGTAATGTTTCTTTCTAAGTCTTCTATTTTTTGGATAAGAATAGAATTCGTCGTTATCTTTGACATAATGGATTGAAATACGGTGGGTGCAATATTCGATTGTTGAATGTAAAACGTCCCGATTTTTGATACGTCTTCTGCTAGAAATATAGTGGGGCCGTCTGTCAATGAATATGCATCTTTCGTTGTTAGCAGAATCCCCGCCGATGCCGATGCCCCCGCCCCCGCCTTTTCCGGAACGGCCACACCATTTGTTTTTGTAATATTCGACGTTTCATATTTTCGTTTTTGCGTTGAAATCATATATTGATAAATCATCGGCCATTTACTGCCATCCAAATGTAACAATACGTCCAGATAATATTCTTTCAATCGGTTCATTGTTACGTCCGTGATTTTTTTGTCAAAATAGGAGTCCATCGCATATGCTTCTTCTTGAAATCCATTGTCATTGATATACTCCACAAAATGAATAATTTCGCGCAAATCAAAGTAACGCAAAAGGGTTTTGTTTGTTTCGCAGTATTTAGCTGCTTTATATACATCGGTATAGTTCGAATACAGATAATGAGGTAAAATACAGAATCCTTCTTTATTCAAAACAGGAATCGACTTCTTACAATCAAAACTGGTGATATTGTAAATTTCGGCGGAATCAAAGTGTTCACGAAAGTCGTCAAATACTGTTTGTAAGTCATCTACAGACGGCAGTGTAGCGCAAGATAAAACCATATTCGGGATTTTATTACCAACCCAGTTCTTATGTATGACATCGTGCAGAGGATGGTTTTCATAATCCATTGTAATCGTGGGTTCATCCCAATAGGTGATTATATTACTCGCTTCGTTAAATGCCAACATATAATGCATTGCTGTGAGATAGGAACCAACATCACATATCATGATTTCAACATTATCTCCCACACTGTTATCTACTTTACCTATTCCACCCGAACGATGGTTTTTCGTATAATTTACGGCTGCGAAATAATGGAGTCGAATATCAGACGCAGTTTCACAACCAAATGCAAACGCAACTTTTTTTTCAATAGAAATGGCAGATTTTGCCAATGCTAGACCAATGTGCCGCGCAACGCATACGAAAATAACGCGGTTGGATTCTGACAATCCTATGGGCGAAATCGTTTTACCAGTTCCAGTAGGGGCTGCATATAAAATCAGTTTTGGCGTCTTGTTCCTACATATGCGAAACAAATCTTTTTGATGAGGAAACAGGGTTTTATCTTCGTATTTCAATAAATAGGTGTTTTTTTCAATGAATTCGTATGCGTTTGTAATAATTTCGCTTATTTTTGTTAGACTTTCCGCGTATTCAATCACCGTATCGACGAAATTGATTATAAACTGATTGATATCGCGAATTGTCGCCTTTTTTAGTTGAAGTAAAGTATACAAATAAAACGCGTATTTTTGTTTTCTTTTATAAATATGTTTCATTAATTCTTTACATAAATCCATCATGAGATATTCGAATATATTGGCTTTATTCAATTGTATATTGTTATCCAAATTCTGCAATCGAATAGAGTCCGCAGTTTTTAGTGATTTTATTGCGGCGACTCCTTGATGTCCAGTAAATGAATATGTTTCTATAGGTGTCTCTTTAGCGTATTTTTTTATCATTGTTTTAATTTCGTCTTCAAAGTATTTTTTATATAAGAAATATTCCATTTCTGGTGTTGATTCTATTTTTATAAATGACAGCATAGATTGCGTGTCATTCGTTCTTATATTTATATTTTTATATCCTTTGGATATCATTTGTAAAATCTGTTTTTCTTGTGGGCTAACTGGCACCTCTATACTTTCCCATTCTGCGCGCGTAAGTTTCCGTTGAGTCAAGTCCATCTTGTTTTACCTATTTTGTTCTTATATGTGTATTTATATATCGGTTCTTTTTATTCAATTTTTCCAAGTTTTTCCAAAAACGATGGTGCAAAAAAAGGTATAAACAAAAGCGTGTTTATTCTTATTAGACTAAGAAATAAAGTAATAAAAAGTGGGTGAAACGCGACAAAATAGTGTCATGTTCTCAACAATAACAAATTATTTTCAAAAGAATGATAAAAGAATGTCATTTGAAGACGTTCAATTTGCGATACAACACCCCTCTGATTTTTTAATTATAAATACACTTCCTATAAACGAACAAGATTGTTTGATAAAAAATACTCTCGCATATCACATGGAAGAATCTATCATAAACGATTTATTGAATCAATATGCGATGGGTTCTAAAAAAATAGTGGTATACGGAAAGCATTGTCAGGATGATACGGCAGACAAAAAATGCAAACAATTAGTTGGACTCGGTTTTACTGAAATATACATTTATAATGGGGGTATGTTCGAATGGATGTTATTACAGGATATTTATGGATTTGACGAGTTTCCATCGACTCGCAAAGTCCTCGATATATTAAAATATAAACCATCGAGGACTTTTGGAATTCATCGAATCGGCTATTATTGAGTGCGGGACCGAGTGGAGGGATATTTTTATGGAAAGAGACATTGACAATTCCAGAAAAAATTGAAACGAAAATAGTAAGATAATTTACAAACATCAAATATAATTATCTTACAAAATGAAAAAGCCGATTATTATTTCAATTGAGGGCAACATTGGGGCGGGGAAGACAACTATCGTTGAAAAATTGGATAAATATATAAAAGATTCGAAACAAAACATTGTATTTTTAAGAGAACCGCTCGATATTTGGGAGTCAATTAAAGATGAAAATGGAGAGAATATTTTAAAAAAGTTTTACAAAGACCCCCATAGACACGCATTTTCATTCCAAGTTATGGCATATGCTACACGTATCTCCTTGCTTCGAAAGGCGATATTAGAAAACCCGAATTGCGATGTGCTTATCTGCGAACGCTCTCTCGCTGCAGATAAGCACATTTTCGCAAAAATGCTGAACGACGACGGTATCATTGAATCCATTCATTATCAAATTTATCAAAAGTTTTGCGGCGAGCTGGCCGACGAATATGGATTGTCGGGAATTGTATATATTGACGCCGATGCGGAAGTTTGCCATAGACGCGTTTCAAAGAGGGCGAGAGAAGGCGAAAGTGAAATATCGCTTGAATATCTTCAAAAATGCAAGAAATATCACGACGATTGGCTTACTGTACCCCGCTCTGGAAATCCGCCGATTTGTCGAATTGATGCAAATCACGATGTGGTATACAATGAGAGCGATGATGCAGATAGAGGTATGTTGTGGTTAGACCAAATTGGTGGTTTCATAGATTATGTTCTTTCGTTGGCGTAAAACATTTTATTCGTTTCCAACGACGAGTTTTTCTGTCTTTTTCTGTCTTTTTTTCTATATATAAGCCGTTGGTAATGAAAAAATGTGTATTGCAAAACAAACATAAAGGTTGAATTTGTAAATATGGTATCACGATGGAATCTTTCGATTTCTCTACACTCGACATTTATGCGAAAATCCAATGTTTGGAGGCGAATTATAAAAAGTGGATGGAGCCATCTGTCGTAAAATCCCTCGAATCCGTAATCCAATTGGCAGCCGACCCCAAGTTATCGGAAAATGCGTATTTGGCCGGCGATTTGATGATGAAAAACATAAATCCTTATAGTTTCAATACTATATCTGCAACCTTGTTCGCCGGATTTACGTCGATGAAATGGCAAGTGAAACATTTGTCTCTTTGTTTATTGGGTAAATTTGCCAGATATCATCCCAGACAGACTGCGAATCACATGCCAGAAATCATGAAACAATTGATTGACATTTCGAGTGACCCGAAGAAGGAGGTGAAGACGCAAACGTCCGCCACTTTTATGGACGTAGGTTCCACTATCGATAATGTCGATATCAAACATTTGGTTCCGGTTGTGATTTCTGCATACATGAATCCATCACAAGAGACACAAAATGCACTCGATGCACTTGTAAGCACGCCCTTTGTAAATGACATTGATATTCCCACCCTAGGATTCTTGGCCCCTCTTCTTACGAAATCCATGAGAGAACGCAAGATGGTTTATCAGCGCCGCGCAGCGGTTGTAATTGAAACCCTTATGAAATTGTTGAAGAATCCGGTATATGCCAAGATTTTTTATCCAGTTTTGGAGCCGGTTTTAACCAAGGGATATAACGAAATTGCCGAGGTCGAGATTCGCAACGTTTGTTTGAATTCGAGAAATGTATTGAATACGGTTTATAATTTGGGTGTAAATAAATCAATTGAGAGTTTTACCCTAGACAACTGCAATGAGACATTTTATAAACAACTCGATGTGAATGCCATGAATGATGAGAAAAATGCCCTCGTCCAGCATTCTATCAGTCTAGTTTGGACTCTTATTCAAAATGAAATCAAAGATGACGCCATTTGGACGAGTTGCATGGAACCGTATCTTGAAAATGTGGTTACGGAAACGGAAAAGCGCGATGCTATTGTCACGGAAATTAAAACGGTGATTATGCGTTCTATTACCGTGGATGAATACAATCCTGAAGACGACGAGGAGAATTTGTGCGATTGCATGTTTTCATTGGCCTATGGAACACGTGTATTGTTGCATCAAACGCCGTTTAGAGTTAAGATTGGCCGAAAATATGGTTTAGTTGGACCCAACGGCGCTGGTAAATCCACCCTAATGAAGGCGATTGCAAATAAAAATCTACAGGAATTCCCCGAGGATTTGAAGAGTGTTTACGTCGAACACGATATCCAAGGCAACAATGACGACACGAGTGTTTTGCAGTATGTTGCCAAAGACAGTAAAATCATAGAGATTGGTATTTCGAATGATGATATCTCTCGTGGATTAGCCAATGTTGGATTTGACGATAATATGATACACGGGCCTGTTACTGCACTCTCAGGTGGATGGCGCATGAAATTGGCACTTACCAGAGCAATGTTGATGGCACCGGATATGTTGTTATTGGACGAACCAACGAATCATCTCGACCAATTTGCAATCAAATGGTTAGTCGATTATTTGAAGGGACTCACGCGAACCACATGTTTAATAGTTTCACACGACACTCGATTTTTAGATGCGGTTTGCACGAATATTATGCATTACGAGAATTTGAAGTTGAAATCTTACCGTGGAAACTTGTCAGATTTTGTAAAACAAAAGCCAGAGGCGAAACAGTATTATGAATTGACGAACGAGAATGTTTCCTTTCAATTTCCCGAACCCGGCCCACTCGAGGGTGTGAAGTCTTTAACCAAGGCAGTGTTGAAAATGAAGAACTGTTACTTTCAGTATGCCACTGCATTGAAACCACAGTTGATTGATGTGAGTATTCAGGTTTCGATGGCATCACGTGTTGCAATTGTGGGTGTAAACGGTGCTGGTAAATCGACTTTGATTAAAATTTTAGTTGGAGAATTGGAGCCAAATAGAGGCATTATCGAGCGCCATCCCAATGTTCGTGTCGCATACGTAGCACAGCATGCATTCCATCATATTGAGAATCATCTCGATAAAACGCCGGTGGAATATATTATGTGGCGTTATCGCGCTGGATTTGATAAAGAACAAACGGATAAAGACAGTTTGACATTGACCGCGGAAGAATTGGAGGCAATTAAACAGAAGGCAAAAGAGAATAAATATTTGGTAATTGGTGAAATCCTCTCGCGTCGCACTGGAAAGCGAGAAAATGAATATGAGTGCAAATCGGAGAGTGAAATCACACAGTGGTTCGTTAAAACGGAATTGATTCAAATGGGATACGAGAAAATGGTAAAAGAGTTTGACGAAAAATTGGCGATGGAGACGATGTTGGGACAGCGAAAATTGACGACAGGTGAAATTCAAAAACATTTGGATAATTTCGGCTTGGAACCACAGTTCGCGCAACACAGTAAGATTGGTATGTTGTCAGGAGGGCAGAAAGTGAAGATTGTATTGGGAGCTTGTATGTGGAATTTGCCACATGTTGTTATTTTGGACGAACCTACGAATTTCTTAGACCGCGATTCATTGGGTGCATTGACTGGTGCGATTAAGTCATTTAAAGGGGGTTTATTGTTGATTTCCCACAACGAAGAATTTTACAAAGAAATTTGTCCCGAAAAGTGGCTATTGGATTCCGGTAATTTGAGTGTGTTTGGGTCGGAGTGGATGGAAGAAGTGGAAAAGGCGCGCAAAAAGGCGGAGAAAGATAAGGCGCGGACATTGAATCTAGAGGAAGCCGAGGATAAATTCGATTCTCTTGGTAATAAAATCGAGGTTGTTCCTGAAAAGAAGGAGTTGAATCGCACAGATAAGAAGCGTCTTCTTAAACAAAAGAAAGATATGGAGAAACAAGGTTTGGATACGTATGAAATCGATTTATTATTGGGGCTTGATGCTTAGTTTTTCGACTTGATATATAAGAAAAAATAGAGTTTTCTTATATACTATATATGTTAGGGGAATTGAATATGGATGCGATTTTCTAATTGAACTTTACAATGATTTTCACATCCTCTTTTTTAATGCATTTGCAAGCCGAAACAGATAATTCCTCTCGCTTTTTGCGAGTTTTTGTATTGTCGGTCACTGTATTATCCTCGTCTGAATTTGGAGTGCGACGTTTTGACGTGCTATTTCTATGGTTCATATCGCTTTCAATGTCTTTGTAATTCGTCTCAATATATTCGATGATTTTATTTTCAATTGCCCACTTGAAAAAATTCAACTGCCCGATTGTCGTTTCCATATATTTTTCATCATCATAAGGTATGTTTATTCGCTCCCATCTACAAAACGGGTCAAATCGATGTTTTCCATAAGCCTTGAGTTTGAGTTTATAATCGTTATATACTTTGAAACGCGATGATGAATGCGTAGACATAATTTCATAAACTGTGTAATACTTTTTCGCAAAATTCGTGACAAACCAATCCAATATGCGAAGCGAGATGTTGGATTCACCGTTAATAATCGTCATCATTTTTTTTAATTTCACAGGGTCTTTATAAAAATCCATCAAATTTCTCATTAATAAATCATTTTGTGTATGTAAGTTGCTGGATATATATACAGACATTTTTATACCTTGCGTTTTTATTTTTATGCGGTTTTTTTGAATAATATATTATAGAAGCATCAAACTCAGCGACCAAATTGCGTTTATGGCGGACCCATTTTACCATCTCCTGTGCATCTTTTATTCTTAGGACAACTTGTGCATCGATATTTATCATAACTTATACTTTTGCAATATTCTCCTGAATTACACCGTCCAAAAGTTTGTATTGCGCATTTTACATTTGGGTTTTGTTTTACAGTTCTTGGAGCAGGTGTCGGGAATGACTGCCAACCTCCTGCAAGTGTTACTGTATTTACTCCCCGTAAATTACGCCCCTCTTTTGCGTAAATTATACTACACAAAATGAAAAATATCCCTCTAAAATATTTCATCTGTATTTATATATATAGCCGTTTATTTTTATGTATTTTACACAATTTTTTCAGTGATATTCCAAGCCTGATTATTTGTTATATATATCATCACACAGGCTTTTTATTTTATCGTGCTGTTTTTCTAACGCATTTATGATTTCGGGGTCAATATTCTCTTTGTAATTATAATGATTCCTTAATATAATCTTGAGGACATTATCAAAATCGAGCTTATGTAGCGTATAAATCATGACATTATTGAGTAAGTCATCCATATTTTTTTTATATTCCTCATTTAATGTAGTTATTAATTCAGATACAGAAGCGAATTCTATGGTAGAATTTTTGATTTTTTCATTTTTACTGCGAATACTATTTGTTATACTACTGTTGTTATATGTAATATAGTTGTAATTGTTTTGCTCGATTGGATAAAATGTGAACTTGTCAGTCAGCTGTTTCAAATAGTTTGTAAATACTAAATCGCAAAACGTATGATTGAGAACATCACCATGATTTCGCCTGATTTTACTAAAAAAATCGGCGAGGATGTTTTTATGCACGCAAAACGACCAATACTCATAAGTCTGGTTTTTCGCAGTGAGTGGTATATTATCACATAATTCATATAACCCCGCCCAGGGTTTTTGCAGAGAATTTTGCGTTATACATTTGAAAATTATGAATTTAAATACCAATGTGCGTTGTGTCTTATAAGTGTCGTCGTCGTCGCAAAATAAAAACCAATCGTATTTTTCATGTATAAGTTCGTATGTTTTTTCAATATGAATGAATTGGGGGGTTTTTGATGGTCTATAATAAATCGACAATAACTCTGGGAAATTATTACGATATATGCGTTTGAGTGATTTTTCAAATATTGTCTGCAAATAATAGGCATCGAACGAAATGGATAAATAAACGGGCGTTGGTTCAACTTGGTTTAAAAGTGAATCTAAACACGTCATTAGTAATTTTATTCGAGATGCATTGGAAATATGAGACGGTACAATGACGGCCATATTATTAGGGAAATCTTGGTTTGGTATAGAAGGCATGGTATTAGTTATATATCTAATATCATATGATATTTTTTGTCTGGATGTCTAAGTCTATTGTCAACATTTTGGTATTTCTATGAGATTTTTATTACACATTTGCACATTCAAAACGGCCACAAAGTGGGCAGTTATGAGTGAGCGAGGTGATGCTGATTGCGAATTTCAAATGCGCAGTGGTGTAAAAAAATATATTGTTATTGTATATATTGTTATTATAAAACTATATGTCTTATAATGAAATTGCAAAATTAAATGTTCCAGTTGGAGTAACATGCATTGACTTAGAACCAACAAAAAGAACCCGTATCGCTGCTGGTTTTAATGATGGTTCAATTGTGCTCTATGACATTTTAATAAAAAATGATAGCGCGGAATTTAAAGAGATAAAAAGAGATAATATAGAAGAACATTATTATTCAATAAATTCGCTTTCTTGGAGCCCAGATGGAACTAAAATCGTAAGCGGAAATAGTGACGGAGGCATTCAAATATGGAATGCCGAAACATTAGAAATAATATCAACATTGCGCGACGGAAATATAAACGTAAGTTCCGTTGCGTGGAGCCCAGATAGCACAAGAATCGTATCTGGCTCCACTGTTTATGTAGGAGACAGCGATAGGTCCGGTCATGTTGTTATATGGGATGCCGCAACTTATAAAATAATTAAAACTCTAGGCGAGGGTGATGAAGAACCAAATACCAATATTTTAACTGTTTCTTGGAGACCAAACGGTGAATGGAATAAAGGGGAACCATATAATGGAATGGAGTGGATTGAAAGCAGCGGTGACGATGGTATCATTTATTCTTGGGGCGTTGGTGATGAGACAGGCGAAGGATTGTTATCATATGTAGAAGGAAATGATTCTAACATAAAGTGTATGTGTATGGCATTCAATGCCGAAGGAACTCGAATTGCTTATGGGTTATCTAATGGAGAATTGTTCTCTCAAAACCCCGAAACAGGGGACAATATAGTAAATATGAAAGGACATACTTCTTCGGTAAATTCACTTTGTTGGAGCCGCAATGGTAATGTCATAGTATCAGGTTCATCGGACAACAGCGTGCGTGTTTGGAACGCGGCGGATGGTTCGCAAAAAAATATATTAAACGGTCATGACAATGAAGTTACGTCTGTAGCTATAAGTTATGATAACAATTATATTTTTTCAGCGGGTCTTGATAAAACTATAAGAGTTTGGGTAAAAAGTATTCAAATCGCAAAACAACAATTTACCAAAAAATATACAGAAGACATAATTAATCGCACATTACGAAAAAGAGCTTATCGACCGGAGGGATTTTTTGGCGAAGAAGACCCGGGAGGCATAGAGTTCCAAGCTGCCAAAAAACGCTGGAACCTTAGGAACAAGTCAGATGGCGGAAAAAAACGAAAAGGTAAAACCAATAAAAAAAAACATACAAAGAAAAGAAAAACCAAAAAAACGATTTCGTGCACTGTTCGTCGTTTCAAATCGTTACTGTAAACTGAGTGTTGATGAAATACACCTTTTTCATTTCAAACGCATATTTTTCAAAGCACATTGGCTCCAATGTCTTTTAGATAATTCACATTTCGATTGAAACCGTTTGGACAATAATATTTTTTTTCACTTTTATTTTGTTTTTTTCTTGTTTTTGATAAAGACCCGCCTCTAATATTTGAGAGTTGTATTTCCCAATCAAAGTTTGAAAATACTCCCTTCAAATAATACTTCATAAACTCTTTTATCCATGGCCTTAAAAGACGGCATCTGTCTTGTTTGGGGATTAAATGAAAGAACTCCGAATAAGTTTTAGAGTTTGTGTAAAAGTTTTCAAGTTCCACTCGAATATTCATTGGGACTTTTGTAATTTTGAGAAAATCAATATATTCTGTTGGTTTTTCAGTTATATCATTCAACATTTTATCAACACGAACGCGGTAAGCATTTTGTTTTGTAATATCTTCTTGGACCGCACGAAAATATTTCTCATACCAAGATTCACCATTGTATGCAATTGATAAATAGTATAATGGCATTGGAACTAATTTGGTTCCTTTTTTTATTGGCCTTGACCTATTTTTTTCCAGGTCTTCATCAGTTGCGCATTCAATTGAAGACATATCATCAAATCTAATTTTTTTCAGTTCCGGATGCAAACTTTTAACGTGCATTAAAAGTGTTTTTATCATAATAATAGAACCTTCACCTCTACCAAGTGGCTCATAAAGAGAGCATTCTTCGTCATACATTGCGTGTGGAATAGAAGCCGAAACTGCCACATTGTTATCAAATTGGACCGAAATATTCACACAATCGCGGATATTTCCACCGATTTTATAATTGATTCCTGTTATAACACCGTTCCATGTTTCAATATTATTAGTTATAAAAAATGTATATTTACCTTTTTTTACTTCCATTTGTATATTATATACAATATTATATACAAATAAAAAGTTAGTTTTATCTTCAAACATTATCAAATAAACATTTGTCAACTTTTTTACAGATTTATTCATTTCAAACGCCCTGTTCGTCGTTTACACTTTTTCGCATTGAAAATGCAGAAGAGAAACTGTAATATTGGAGCTCACCATTTTACTTCTTCGTTGCTCTAAAATGCTACGCGTTTACTGAGCGTCATTTCAAATCGCAATTAGAAATTTATACACACAATTTCAAAAATTACACCTCTGAATATTACACCTTTGTATATTTATAGTAACTCGTTTCTATAAATAAAAAATTGAAAAATTTATATAATGATTATATAAGTAAATTACAATTCTCATATAATATGATAAATAGTCACGCTATAGAAAATGAAATGTCTCTAGAAAATACTTTATCTGAATTTACACTAACGAAGAATTTAATCTGCACGGCGGATTCAAATTCTTCTGGGTCAATGACATATAAAGAGGTAAATCCTAGCATCGAAGGGGAGAATTTACATCTGCAAGGGTGTAAACCTTGCACATTTTGTCATAAAGAATATCCTATGGATAATTTCAAAGGAATGCGGCAAACAATAACAAAACTCTGCATTGCATGCAGAGAAAGAAGCAAAATATATGACAAAGGTAGAAATAAAGAACACCGTAAAGAAATTGCTAGGAAAAACGAGGCAAAACCTGAAAGAAAAGCTGTAAAAGCCAAATGGAGTGAAAATAATTATGAAAAAGTGGCGAAACGATGGATGAATTACAGACAACGTCAAATTGAAAAATTAGGATTAGAAGAATACTTGAAAAAACAAGCAGAACAGGCAAAAAAATGGAGGGATAAAAATAAAGAAAAACAAGAAATAATAAATGAAAATAAAAAGAATAGTAAGACCCAAAATTTCAACGTATATAAACGAAGTGCGGAATATAAAAATTTAGATTTCGAAGTTACATTTGATGATTACGTAAAAATAGTAGAATCTAACTGTTATTACTGCGGAATTATCCAAGAAAAGGGGTTCAATGGTATAGACAGAAAAGACCAAAAATTAGGTTACATATTAGAAAACTGCGTGAGTTGTTGTAAAATATGTAATTATATGAAAGGCTCATTGTGCGCATCTGTATTTGTAAAAAGAATTGAACATATTTTGACATATAATAAAAAAATTGTCGGTAGATTATATCCAGATTGCTTTCATAACCATAAAGGTTGCTCGTATGATGCTTACAGAAATAGGGCAATAAAAAAACAAATTGAGTTTACATTATCAGAAAACGATTATAACAATATTACGTTAGGATGTTGTTTTATGTGTGGTAAAGAAACAGATGAAAACCATAAAAATGGTATTGATAGATTTGATAATAACAATGGTTATGAAATAAACAACGTAAACTGTTGTTGCGGTGAATGTAATTACATGAAAAAAGATTATAATTACAATGCAATACTAGATAAATTCTCAATGATTTATGAAATTCATAAAAACGATGTGATGGAAAATATAGATGATGAAAACAATAGAGTAATTTCTAAATCGAATAAAAAACCAAAGCCACAAGTAATAGAAAATACTAAAATTAGAAAAGAACGGCAACAGAAAGAACTAAAAGAGCGGTATAATAATGAGGAATATAAAGTAAATCGGTCATTAGAAATAGCAAAATCACGCAAGGATAAAAAAGAAACAATATAATAAATATGAGTTCATTTATTCATATTTATTTCACATTTTTTTACACATTTTATAATTCAAAATAAATGAAAGAGTTATTACAGATGAACATTCTTTATAAAAAAATAATTTAATTGGAGTCTCTTATACCCCTAAGTTTCCCTAGGGGGATGGACTGTATCTTAACCCGACTCAGGTTGCTTACACCTTCATCATCGAGCGATTACCGTTCAGTCTCTGACGGCCAACCATAGACTAGCATGTTTCTTAGCGTCTTTAGGTTGTAACCATGCGGATTGCCCAATCTTCAACATTATTACTATACCGGAGTTCTGTTCTCCGCCATATGATGGTTTCCCTATCATACTTAGTAGTTGAAGCTCTAAGGGGTTCCCCGAACAACAAGTAATCTTGCAAAGGAATATAATTCCCTTACTAACAACTGACCGTGTGAGGTACAGGGGTCAAAGCGAAGTTATCCACAAACAGAGCCTGGTTGCTTGTGGCGCGTTGTTTTTCTGCTCTAGTCGCAATGAGATAAAATAATATTTTCATATATATCTCAATTGCCGTCAAAGCTACTCCAGCCATGCCAGACATGACACGGAGGACGTTGTAATTTACAGCATAGACACGCACCTTGGCGGTGGCAGTGCCAGCTACGGTTCCCGATGAGAGAACAAGTTGGAGCACTGCATTGTCAATGCGAGAGAAGTTGCAGGACCCGCTTGGTTGATGTTCCTCAGGGCGCAACGAGAAGGAATACACGTTGATACCAGTGTCGGGGTTGCGGGTGTGGTGCTGGAAGGGCTGCACAACGTCGAAGTAAGAGCCCTCACGCTCGGAGAAGCGGTCTTGGCCGTTGAGCTGGAGCTTGGCAGTGACCACGGGGTTCTCGCCCCAGCAGTGCATGTCAAGAGCGGTCTCGGCAAGCACGAAGGTGCCGGCATCAGACACAAGGGAGCCCTCGTTGCCCGCGCCACCCTGGTTGGTGAAGGCGACATCGGGGAGGGAGTTGGAGGCCCAGATGCCAGTGGAAGGCACGTTGGCGGCATCGGCACCACCAGCCATCTGGAAGAGGCCGGAGGCGTTGATGAAGCCAGTGGCACCGGCAACCTCCTTGGGACCACCGAAAGCGTGGATGGCGTTGGGGAGAGCATCAATGGCGTCAGTGTAGTTGAAGGGCTGGGCACCGAGAGTGCGGTAGAGAAGACCACCGGAATCGAGGGACGAGCAGTAATCGACGTTGGCATCGGGCTGGACGACCCAGACAAGCTCCTTGCAAGGGTGGTTGAAGTTGAGCTTAATCTTGTTGGAGCTGCTTCCAACTGACTCATCGCCAGTGAACTGAACCTGCTCGATGAGGTATTCGTGGGGGTTCTGTGCCATCTTTCTGCGCTCATCGGTGTCAAGGAAAATGTAGTCAACGTAGAGGGAAGCGGCAACAAGGGATTGCTGGTAGGCTTGGCTCACGGACTGGGTGCCGGCAGTGGGTCCAGCAGTGAGCGACTTAACGGCCCAGAGGCACTCACCAATGGGGCGGAAGTCAATGTTGATCTTAACCTCGTGATACTGTACGAATCACTTTAACCCTCTCTTTCGAGATATTTATCGGCATTCTCATTTCGATCAACATATTAACAATGAGAATAGTGCCGGGGACTAGACTATATCTTAGGTCATCTTAGAAATTGATTAGATTTCTCAGACCCATATCCATTTAGTCGTTGAACCTTCCTCGTATCCTATCGTAACGGACTTAGAGGCTTGGCTGCGGGTTGCCTATTTCAGATATTTTTTTAATATCTTCATACGGGGCGTTTTTACGATTCCTGAGTTCTATTCTCAGCCATTTTAAACTTTCGTTTAAAATTTCGTAGCCCAAAAATTGTGTATCACACAATTTAATTTTTACGTCTTTAAGGGTTTCACGCAATTTGGATATGTTGCCGCCCGTTGAATTAACAACAGGCGACTAGCATCTGGGTTTGGCGATTTTCATCGCCCTGAGACCACAACAAATTTTTCCCAAAACAGTGCTCAGATATTTTGGGTTGGATACTTTTCTGCCCTACAGATTTTAAGGCAATGAGAGGAAGGGCAAGGCCGGGGTTGCGGCAGAACCAAAAGAGGAGGGGGATGTAGAGAGTGGTCTCAGGGAGGGCGTTGCGGGGAGCGCACACCTGGGAAGGACCACCGGCGGCAGCGCAGGGACCAGACACGGCAGCAAAGGCGGGGTCAGTGATGTAGGTAAGCTGGGTAGTGTTACCAATCATCTTGAAGTAGCCACGCTGTTGCTCCTTGGAGAGGGTAAGCTGGTTCCAGATGTGCATCCAGTCACCGTATTGGCGGTCAATGCGCTGGCCGCCAATCTCAACCTCAACCTGGGCGACAAGCTGCTCGCCAATGTAATCTAACCAGCGGGCGAAGACACCATCCGAGCCAGAAGTGGCCATGGACTGGTTAATCTCAGGAAGAGTCACTTGGAGGTAGGTGCGGTAAGCAAGATCGCCGTTGCGGCTGATAGTGCAGGTCACACGGCGACCGAAGTCGGCTTGACCCGAGAAGGTCTGCTCGATCGACTCCATCGCGAAGTTAGTGTGGCGTCTGTAAGACACCTTCCAGAAAGTGATCTCAGGGGTTCCAGTAAGGAACACGTCCTGAGCGCCGTAAGCGACAAGTTGCATAAGTCCACCAGCCATCTTAGTATAAAATACTTATATGCTATGTATAGAAAAAAATTCTGGAGAAATTCATTTAATTCCTAAATAATAATTTCGCACAAAACTGTTACAGAAATTATAACTCTAGTTTTACAGTTTTACCAAAATTTTCACTACATTTATCTAGACACCATTATTTTAAAATGTGAAATAATGATGTATTTCAAAGTCGGGGGGTTTTTTACCCTAAATTATTTGGAGATTTTTATTGAAAAAAAGAAGATTATATATGTGTTTTTTTATACACAACACATTTAGAAAAAAATTGCGAAACCATGCATGCAGTCGAATTTTCACATGTCAACCAACAACCAATTTTCAGGATAACAAATATGTGTATAATAGCACTTGTTTTTATATTTCCAATTATTGTTGGATATATAAAACGGTTCTATTTTTACACTTCCGTGATTTTTATATTTGTCTTTATCTGTGTATAAAACGTCAGGTGATGCATGTATAATGAGTTGGTCGTTTATACTTGTTTTATTATCCGTATCTTCATATACAACAGCGACATGTCCTTGGTCGAATTCGACATTTTTAAATCTAGCCAATAAAAGTGTTCCTTTTGGATATTTCATTTTCATATCGAATTTTTCCAGAAGTTTTCTTTGATGCAAATAAAGAAACCATGCGCCTGTTCCGCCGGGATACTTTTTATACAATTCTTTGTATTTACCTTTAATATTTCCCTCCAGTCCGGGTATATCTAGACCCAATTTCCTTCTCAATAGATTTATGAATCCGGTGCATACAATAGATTTATCGTTTTTTTTTATTTCTAATGCTGACGGAGGGGATTCATTTTCACACCAAAATTTGTCTGTTCCATCAAATGTATCCACATTTTCGTTATACCATCTAAATGGAATGTCGAGTAATGTCGTTGCATATTCAAATGCGATGACTAGCGTAGATTTATCCGTTTTATTTTACTGTATTTTATTTTTATTGTATTTGTATTGTTATAGATACACAATCTTGTTTCAATTTTGTTTCAATTTTGTGCCGGTGAAAATTCACATGTAAAAATTTGAGTCATTTGTAAATACACTTTTGCGTGAGTTTATGGGTGTGATTGATAAAATATCCTCGGTATATAATCAAATTTTTCGTGCATATTATTAGAATCGACAGCCATTTCAATTATGACTTATCTAATACATTTGTAAAATGGGTCGCCAAGAATGTCTCTAAATAGTTCTCCTGAAAAATTTCACGGCGATTCTCGTGCTTCTTCGTAAAAATATAAGAGTCGTTCGATTTTTTCACCGTCCATCCATTTTCTAATGCGTTATAAATAAACATCATTTTTTTGAACTGTTTTTTGGAAATTTGTATCGAGGATGCTAATTCCTCGCCCACTTGTATTTCCATAGAAGATTCGTGAATAATTGCGCTATACACAATTGATATTTATTATATTTACGAGTTTTACGATTCTAGGCACCCCCATCCATAAATATAATATATCCATAATGACGTGGCATCAAATCATTCTTGGTAACATTTTACACAAATTTATACTTTTTTGCGACAAAGATTAGAGGTTGACGGCAGGTGTGGATGCAAGATATTGGTTACTACATTAATTCACAGAAAATATACATAAAAACACATCATCATGTAAATATATAAATAAAACCCACAAAAAATGGCGTCGAAACGCCCAACGGTAACACCAAAGTCAACTATTATATCCAATACAATAGATTTAAAGCACACGGAGATGTTAAATCATTTTCAGGAAATCGAAGAACTCACTATACCCAAACTCATTGAAGAAAAGGCCCAATTAAAATCCATTATACCAACATTAAAGGACGGTCAAATCGACGAATATATGGATATTCGCGACAAGGTTCTCTCTATTCAAAATAAAATAAAGGATTTGCGTCGTCAAAAGAAGGATTATTTATTAGAAAATTCGAAATATGTGTTTCAGTATTTCGAACAAAAACAGCAGATTTCATCTAGCAATACACCGCAAAATTCGAACACGGTTCTTAATAGTTTCTTTAAAATAAAATCGGGAACACCGGAATCCTCCAATTTGAATTCGGAGAAATATGCCCAATCGAAGAAGGCTTATCAAAAGTATTGGCGAAATGTGAATAATGAAATTGCCAACATTCAAGATTTCGTTGTAGCAACGGACGTCTGTGAAATATGCGGTAGAGGGGAAATGATTCCACAGGAAGACGAGGGTATTCTCATCTGTAATAATACGAGTTGTGGTAAGTTTATCACATTCATTATAGAGAGCAATAAACCCACAAACAAAGAGCCACCGAATGAAGTCAGTTATACAGCATATATCCGCCTGAATCATTTTAAAGAAATCTTGTCGCAATTTCAGGCGAAAGAGACGACGCAGATTCCCGAAGAAGTCATTGATGCTATTCGCGCTCGTATTAAAAAGGAGCGTATCCACGACATGTCTCTTATTAATTATGATAAAATGCGAGATATTTTGCGAAAACTCGGTTACAATAAATATTTCGAACACATTCAATATATCAATTCGCAATTCGGTGTGAAACCGCCGATTATGAATGAAGAATTACATGAAACTCTTTGTGTGCTTTTTATTGAGATACAGAAGCCATGGGCGCTACATTGTCCTGCGAATCGAACCAATTTTTTCAATTATACATATACTTTATATCAGTTGTGCGTTTTATTAGACCAAACTCAGTATTTGCCATATATTCCTATGATGAAAGACCGAGAAAAGCAATTGGAGCAGGATATGATTTGGAAAAAGGTTTGCAATGATTTAGACTGGGAGTTTATTCCATCGGTTTAGACCGCTGAAGATTTGAAACCGCCCCTCAAGGGCGGCATTCATATCTTTATCGGTCATTGACCCCGAAGAAGTTAAATCCGCAGGGGCGGATTTAACTTCTTCGTTGGTTTAAAGAAAAATATTTAGTAAAATTTATCGGTATATTGTATAGATACCAATGTCGAAATTAAAAACAAAATTAGAAAATGCGGTTTTCAGTAGAAATGCAAAAAAAGTCAAAGAGTTGCTTGAAAATAAAAATGAAAGTTTATCATTAAATAGCCTTGATACGTATGGCGAGTCAATATTACATTATGCTTGCATAAACTCTACTCCAAAAATCGTTGATATGTTACTACATGACGAACGTGTTGATGTAAATTGTAAAAACAAATATGGTGAAACACCGATATGCTATCTAATGAGAAATTTGGAGCCAAAAAAAAATAGTTTTCTTAACCTATTTAATACTAGAAATAACCAAGTAGAAATAATAGATTTATTTTTACACCACAAACCTGGTGAAAACGAAGATGTGAAAGACGAAAAAGTGATAGAAACTAGAATTGTGGATATGAATGCTTCATCAAGTTATGGTACGCCACTAACTATAGCAATATTTAGAAATGAAGTTGATATCGTTTCTAAATTTCTCGGATCTGAAAAAGTCGATGTAAATTTAGTCACAACTTATGGCACGCCACTGTGTTATGCTATCTATGCAATGAATCCAGAAATTGTGAAATTGTTACTTGATAATGAAAAAGTCGATATAGATAAAAAAGACCAATCCGGAGATACACCCGTTCAAATATTAGATAATGTTTACCGAAATAACCAACGATCCTTTTATCGTAATTTAGTAATACTTAGTATAAAAAATATAGATGAAAAAATAAAAATAGATTTTTCACCCGAATCATTATTACGAAAAAAGGAAAAAATGAAAAATTTGTTTGAGGATAGAAAAAGACGGGATGAACGATCGGCTATAATTACTAGTAATATCAGTCAAGAATCCATGTCAGAGACAGATACAGAGACAGAGACAGATACAGAGACAGAGACAGTGCAAGGGCAAGGGCAAGGGCAAGGGCAAGGGCAAGAGCAAGAGGAAGTGCAAGGGCAAGGGCAAGGGCAAGAGCAAGAGGAAGAGCAAGAGCAAGGGCAAGGGCAAGAGCAAGAGGAAGAGCAAGAGCAAGGGCAAGAGCAAGAGCAAGGGCAAGGGCAAGGGCAAGAGCAAGGGCAAGAGCAAGGGCAAGGGCAAGGGCAAGGGCAAGGGCAAGAGCAAGAGCAAGAGCAAGGGCAACAGAAAGAATCAGGAGGACGTCGTAGATTATCTCGTAAAAAAAATAAGAGAAACAATAAGAAAACCAATAAGAGAAACTATAAAAATGCAAAAAAATACAACACGAAAAGGCGTGGTGGAAAATTCAAAAAATTATCTAGAAGGGTTTAGACACATTGTATGTCGGTTTGGACGGCGAATAAGACGATTCATAAATAAAAATCTTCTTATTATATAAGGAAAATATCACATGTCAAATGAGGATGAAGAAGAAACATATTTTGATATAGTAGCGGGCGCAATAGCAGACCGTGATAACAACTATATCAGTCAAGGAATAAGATACACAGATAACCCATTAGACGCAAATATAAACAAAACCAATATAAATAACCCAATAGATGACAAGGGAACAACATTATTACACCATGCATGTTATGGAACATCGCCTGAAATTATGGAAATGTTATTAAAGACAGGAGCGAATGTAAATGCCTTAGATAAAAATGGGAATACCCCGTTGCACATACTAATCAGGCTAGTGCCACACAATAACCTAGTTAGACCGAAAGATTTAGATGAATTCAAAGCGAATATGACTTTATTGTTCGAATATGGTGCAGATGATAACTTAAAAAATAAAGAAGGCAAAACGCCAATCGAAACCAATACCGAAGATAAAGAAATAATAGCAGATATAATAGCAGAAATAAAAGAAAAGGTAAAAAATGTAAAGGCTTTGAATGAAATATATAAAAAAAATACACGCTTACCATTGGAAATTAAAAACGAGATTTCTTCTTTTTTTGGAGGCCGACGCAATAGATTATCCCACAAGAAAAAGACCCGCAATAAATCCAACAAAAAGACAAGAAAATCCAGCACGAAAAAGCGTGGTAGAAAACTCCGCAAATAAGTTCATAAAAATATTTTGGGGAAAAACTTACATAGACATATTATCGTTTATATGATAATATGACCGAATACACCTACCCTGTTAATATTATCCACGTGGAATATGCAACCACAACAGCATATCGAGAATTACTGCGCACTATTTTTAATATGAATCCGGAGAATTTTCCAGAAGAATCGAAAGACGAAGAAATTGACGACGAAAGCCGCGACGAGTTTGCATATGACGAAGCCGCCGCAGCAATTGCAATGGATTATGTATTCCAATCCACGCAAGATAATCCTCTGTTTCAAAAACTATACCAATTGGCGGCGAACAAAATGTTATCCGAAGACCCCTCCATTGGATTGTCGATATTATTTTGTTACGATTATTTAGATGTTTTTCATAAATGTTTGGTGGATTATTTTCAAAGCCCTAGTGAATTCACGGATGCAACACCCTCTTATCAAAATGTATTACAGCGTTTAACCTGAAAAAATATATAGACAATATGTAAATGGCATCTACGAGAAATAAAAATACTTTTGGTGATTATAGATTGGAGCAAAACATAAATAAAATGACGGCGGGGTATTCAACCTATGTCAGTTACGGTCAACCACAGCAAACGCATTTTCCGGGGAATGGGTTATTGACGGGCAGAATTGCCTCCGAGAATTTGTCTAGAAATTCTTGTGATATTGAGTCGCAATTGTTCGGTATTGGTAGCACGAATTTAGAAATACCGCGAATGCCTTATGTCCCCGAGATAAAATCGCTGCAAAGTCTAAACGTTATTGACAAATTGCCGGTCATGGTTCCCGAACCACTTGCGGTGGAGAAAAATCAGCGCCCTTATTTGAACTATTAGAGCAACAGCTTAGAAACATGATTATTGTTATTCTATCTATCAATATTTGATATCTAATTATATGAAATATTATTATCATTTTGGAAAAAAAACCATGAATCATGTTACGGTATCGGTGCGACCACTATTTCAACGTCTAAATATTTGCGAAAGAGAGAACATTGAAGACGTCGTCGATAAAATCAAAGAAATGGACTCGAAAAATACGCCGCTGGGCCGGGATTGTTTACATACGGAATATAACATTATTCAACCCATGCGCGAATTTATTACAATATATAGTGTGGGTGACACCGGAGATGTGGTATTGGGTGTAGTGACATTTTACATACATCATCGAGACATTTGTATGGAGACATTATGTAGTCCATTTATTCCGGAGGCAAAGGGTGTTGGTGTGGAGTTAGTCCGGATGGTAAAACGGTTGATGCGATTGATGAAACTTCATAAAATTTTTGTGGCTTCATTGAGAACTTCGACGAAATTTTATGAAAAAAACGGGTTTTTAGTTGACGGTAGTTGTTGCGACCAGTTTGATGAATATCCGTATGTGGATATGGTGTATAAGAGGGTGTCTTTTTAACGGTTTTATCAAAACTACACGTTCGTCGGGTAGTTTTGAATAGATTCTTATTTTATTTTCTGTATTTTCTCGACTTATTTCTACGAATCACTTTTTTCTTTCCAGTTTTGGATTTATATGACCTTGATTTTTTAGAATGAGAAAGGGGGAAGATATTCTTTGCACCGCCCTGAGTCCCAGGCGCATTCGCATTCGCATTCGTATTCTCAGCCACAGTCCCATTCTCAGGCACAGTCACAGTCACAGTCTCAGGCCCAGTCCCAGTCCCAGTCCCAGTCCCAGTCCCAGTCCCAGTCACAGGCACATTCGCATTCACAGGCTCAGGCACAGGCACAGGCACATTCGCATTCACAGCCC
>Ga0214923_10000691_pt1 | contig 50170 bp, 36 predicted proteins | sample LL1510_MetaG_FD_177993 | JGI IMG/M metagenome (GOLD analysis project Ga0214923, IMG submission 177993) | Freshwater microbial communities from Lake Lanier, Atlanta, Georgia, United States - LL-1510 | ecosystem: Environmental > Aquatic > Freshwater > Lake | place: USA: Georgia | collected...
AGAATAATACTTTTAAAAAACTTTCTAGATAAACAAAGTAAAAATTTTAGATTGTTCTAGTTGTAATAACATCTAGAATAATACTTTTAAAAAACTTTCTAGATAAACAAAGTAAAAATTTTAGATTGTTCTAGTTGTAATAACATCTAGAATAATACTTTTAAAAAACTTTCTAGATAAACAAAGTAAAAATTTTAGATTGTTCTAGTTGTAATAACATCTAGAATAATACTTTTAAAAAACTTTCTAGATAAACAAAGTAAAAATTTTAGATTGTTCTAGTTGTAATAACATCTAGAATAATACTTTTCAAAAACTTTCTAATGGGTAAAAGTAAAAATTTTAGATTGTTCCAGTTGTGATTGAATCTAGAATAATATTTTTTAAAAACTTTCTAATACATAAAAGTAAAAATATTGAGGTGTTCTAGTTACTGTTAATATTTATTAGTAATGCATTTTCTTTTAGCAATATCTTTTGCGTTATCATAAGTGCTATTTCTTAACATTGAATTGCTAACTATTTTTCTTTCTTTTGATCCGATTGGCAAATGAGTTGTGTGATAATTATAAATGTAATCATTGGATACAATAATAATGCGATCTATTTTTGTGATATCTTTTACAATTTTCCATCCTTCCGTTGCTTTTTCTAAATGTGTTCTTAAAGTGCCATCTGAACTAAGAAAAGGCATTACAACATCGTCATCAGGTTCTTGACCTGTTATATCTTTAATTTGCCTTTTATAATTCTTTTTTAAGTAACATAATAAACCGGGACCATAAGATTTGATCCCGGAATTTTGATAATTTTCGGCTAATGTTCTAGTTTCTTCTTGGGTCAGTGGATATTTTGTTTCAAAATTTTGTATGAATGTGTCAAGATCTAGAGTTTGTCCAAAATAAAAATTCATAGTGTCTTTCTTGGTTAATAAAGTATTGTTATCACCTTGTATATTAATGACATCTTGATAATTGTTATTATTTATTTGAGGATGTGAGTGTTCTTGGTGTGATGATATATTTGATTTTTGTTTTTGCAAAAAAGCTTCTTGAAGTTCCATACCCATCTTAAATTTTTCAACATCTTTTTGCGCTAATTGTGATTGATACTTAATCTCTAATTTTAATTTCTCATTCTCATGCATTAATTCCAATAATTCATTCGAATATTCTTTATTATTACAATTATTATTATTTATACATGTTTTGACATGTCTGTAATAACTACTCGAATGTCTAAAATTTTTACCACACTCCACACAAATTTTAAATTCTACATTATTGTTTATGTATTCATCTACAAGCTTTTTATGCTTTTCTGTTAGTATATGACGATCAAAATTAAATTTTGACATTGTTTTGTAAAAACATGGTTTGCATGTGAATGACATTTTAAATTTTATAACGAAAAAAAATTATAGCAAAAAAACGTATTTAATTAAATATGTTTTCCCTGAACTTTTTACGATTTTTTTACTTTTTTAGTATCCGGGCGAACTTTGCGTTTTTTTATGAAAAAGGAGAAGATCATTTTTAAATCCTTAAAACCCCATTTTATGAGGGTAGCATTTACGTTGCGTTTTAATGATTTTGCTCTTTTTTGGTGCTTTTTTGCTCTTTTTTTTTCTTCACTATGGGTTATTTATGCTTTCTTTATATCATCCAAATTTCGCCCGATACCGTCAACACATTGATACACCCTAAATGATCGCACAGAGCTCCCAAAATGCTTTGCTCGTTTTTTAAGCATTAACAATGGCGTTTTCATGTGTTCCAGGGTAGCAAAGCTATAAAAATGCTATAAAATGCTATATTTTGTAGCATTTTTTTTGCTCGTTTTTGGTTTGGGAGTTGTTTCCCTTTCAACCAGGTTTATCTCAAGCCCTATTTTTTACAAAAATGTAGCATTTTGTATGCTACAAGTGTTCATCTAGATTTAACTCATGTGTTATGTGAAAAAATGAGGTCTTAAAACGATGGAAAATATAGCAATAAATTGTATCTTACTCGTGGAGTCACTATCATTTGCTTATCGCTAAACTCCATTTTTTTGTTCTAAAAACTGCTTAGTATCCTTAGGAAAAGTCACCTTATCATTTTTTGTGCTAAAAAACGCAAAGGAGCGATTTTTATAAAAAAGGAGCAACTATAAAGTGTATTTAAGTGACGCGATCGGCCATTAAGTTTGCTCCTTTTATGCTATATTCTCCTCGAAAAAAAAACGCAAAGTTGTCAAAAAACGCAAAATAAATTTTCAAAAATAAAAATAAAAAATTTCAAAGCTAAATATCTCCTGAAAAATGATTTTTTTTGACTATTAAAAGTTTTTTCGAATTGTTGAATTTCACAGCGCGTTTTTTTTTTGCCGAAAACGCGCTGTGAAAATGAAATTCGAGTTCAATATTTTCTCGTTTTTTACTCTTTTTTACAATTTTTTACTCCTGAAATCATATTATTTTTCCTTTTAAGAACGCTAAAAAAACTAAAAATCACTAAAAATCACGTTTTTTTACTGCATTCTAACTTACAAAATGATAACATATTTCAGGTCTAAGAAATTTACTCGTCACTTTTTTTTTTCATTTTTTTCATTATTTTTATTCCTAAACAACACAATAATTTACCATTTCAAATACTCCAGAATCACTCTTTTTGTCACTCTATTTTACAAAAAAACGTTCAACACATAAAATAACTACATTTTAATCATATATTACTCCCAAAAAACTCATAAAAAATATAGCATGCATTAGGTCAGTGAAAATATAGCAAACTTTATGGCAACCAAAAAAACTCTAAAACTCTAAAAATTTACTTTTTTGCTAGAAAAAAAAAACGCAACGAAAATTTTGATGTTTTTTTTACATCAAAAAATCATTTTCAGGAGAGTACTATCACTTTAAACCTAGTTTTTTGCTATAATTTTTATTTTTTTCTTTAACATGCATTAAAGTATATCTAAAATATGCAGTTCAAAAAAAAGTAAAAATTCCAAAAAAAATAAAAACTGTAAAATATTTTTTAAAAAAATTTTAAAAAAGTAAAAAATCTAGAAAAGTAGAAATTCTAGAAAAGTAAAAAATCTAGAAAAGTAAAAAAATAATAATTTAATCAATTTGCCTTGTGTCTACTGGTCTGATATCATTAACGACCAATTTGTGTTTTCCAGTTAATTGATTGATATTTGAGGACATCCGTTCCCATTCATGTTTCCTTTGATCAGCTAGAGATTGTCTATCAATAAGGTCTTGATTACGATGTTGTCTACTATCATATCTTACTTGGTTAATTTGATTAACAGATCCTACATAATCAAAAGTAGATACTGGAGTTGCACTAGTACATGCTAAAGGTGTTAAATTTTGTAATCTTTCATTATTAGTATCTTTATTATTTACTCTAGAATTTTGAAATGTTCCTTGCATATAACCACCAGTTGATCTTCCAACATTGCCCAAATACACTTCCTGTTCAGGATCACCAGATTGATAATAATTGGTTTCATTATTGAATTTGTATGGTGATGCATGAGCACGATCACCCATAAAATCATTGGGCTGATTTGTAGTTTTAGGTAAAGAAGAAAATGATTGCATACGTTCGTTTTGACGATCCCGGTTACTAACACGATTAGTTTGATGAAATACATTATTAAATGTAGTCGGCAAACTAGCCAGGAAACTAGAATTTTGATTCTGATTCATATATTGATTCTGATTCATATATTGATTCTGGTTCATATGTTGATTCTGGTTCATATGTTGATTCTGGTTCGTATATTGATTCTGGTTCATATATTGGCTTTGGTTTCTGTTAATATTTTGTATTTGTTGATGTTGTGGATAAACTGGAATCATTTCTGGTTTTAATGATGCCTCAGAATAAGATGGACGATTTTCACGTGTCATTTGTTGTGATGATTGACCAAATAAGGTATGATCAAAAGCCGGTTGCATCTTTTGGGTTCGACTCATTGAGTTTTCAATAGGATTATTGACTCTAATGTTTTGTGGAATGTTTGGTTGATTAAAAGATTGAAACATCAATGAATCCATTCTAACATTCATGCCTTCCCTATGATCTCGTCGATATATATTTTCATCAGAATTATGTGAATTATGATATTGTGGATTATCACGAACTAAAGATGGATCATAATAATGAATTGCACCACGACCTTGCTCAGGTTGAGAAAAATATATGTCATTTACGCGATCATTAATTTCATCTCTAAATTCTAAATCAGCATGATTTTGATTAGTAGCATTTTGAGAATTTATTCTTTGGGTTTGCGTTTGTTGATGCGTGTTACTCCAACTGGAATTAGATCCCAAATTTGATTCTTTCATATTTTGAGTAAATTGATTGATTTCATTAGCTAAATTATAAGTCATACTATACTATCTCTTTTATTTCTAAAAGATTTTATAATAACTATTAAAACGTCAGCCAAATAAATATTACAATCATAAAATATATCTCTTATTTTAATTAAATATGAAACTGATAGTCGTAGCTTTCTTAATATTAACTATAATCATAATTTATTCCGAAATATTAACTGAAAGTTTTGAAATTGTCAAAGAAAAAGCAACATTAGACAATAAATTTTATTACGTTCAAGGAGATTATCCAAATCGTAATCACGCCGCAAATACCCTAGCTAAACTTATTTCATCCGCTAAACTCTTAATCAATAATTTATCCCTCAAATACCCCAAAAAACCAGAAGTTATACGACTTCAAGAAAAATTCAAACCACACAAAATGCACGAAGCACCCCATGAAAAAAATTCTACATCATACACAATTAATAAAGGCCAAGAAGTACACTTATGTATCCGACAAAAAAATGAAAACAAAACTTTTCACAGTCACAACCTCTTAATGTTCGTCATGTTACATGAACTCGCACACATTATGTCCAAAACTATCGGACACAATCATGAATTTATGGAAAATTTTAAATTCTTACTAGAAGAAGCCAAAGAAATAGGAATATATGTTCCAGTTAATTTTAAAAACACACCAGCACAATATTGTGGTATAGAAGTAACTAGTAACCCCATACTATAATTCAATATTTTTAGTTAAACATATACTGACAAAAATTGAAAATAATTAGTCAGAAATATACTAAACCAAAAGCTCATTCGTTTCAACATGGAATCACAATATACTCATATTGGAAAAACTTTCCCAGAAACTGAAGACACATATATACATTATTTAGATCTAAATCAAAGCAATACTAAATTTAGCTGTATGTGTCCTCATAGAGCTATATATTTGTCCAATAGCAAATACAGATCATGGTGCGGTTTATATGAATCTCCGTGGATACGAAAACTTATTGAAATCGATAAAGAATGTCAAGAAAAATTTGAAACATATGATAAACCAGATTATAATAAATATATAGTAACCCTCAAACAAGATGCCAAAATTTTTAACATTAGGTGTGTTGGTGATGTTCATGACCTCAAAAATAAATATTCATATATTGAAAAATCACATTTTGAAATGGATGATATAAATGATATAAATGAAATTGAAAGTCAGAACAAGTTGCTTGAAGAAATTGATGAAATTGATTTGCAAATTTATGAAGAAATGCAAAGAATTATGAATGAAGCGGAAGATACTCAAGACGATGTTTATTTCAATTGCTCTAAAACTCAAATTGTTAAACTATATGATCGCAAAATAAAAGAAATTGTATTCGCACCACAACAACTCACCATCACAAGAAAATCTGATACGAAAACTAAATCAATGAAAATACCAAAAATATGGGAACTTGATCTAAAAATTAAACAAAAAATAAAGGATTTAGATAGTATTAATAAAAATAAAAAAATTAGTTTATGTATAGATTATAACAAAATGAGACGTGAAGGATATCATGGAATTGAAATACATTCTGAATTTAGTGATTGGATTTATAAACATAGTAACACTAATATAGATACTAAAACTGGAAAAAGTTATAGATATTTTCATAGAAATGATAATATAATGCATTTCTTTGGATGGTTATCATTTCCTCAATTAATTGTATTGAATTGGTGCTTCGATAAAATCGAAAAACACCCATTTAATTTAGATGATCATAAAATTTAGATGCAAAATATTAAACATTCTTAATTAACTTATTATTTTTTTAAATATTTTTTTAGAAATTTCTTATGATTCAAATAAAATAAAAAATAAAATAAAATAATAAAAATGGATCATACCTTATTTGATACAAGTCAATTACTTGAATTCATTAGAACAAAATCAAAATTTATTCAATCTCTAGAAAAAACAATCCAAATTTACAGAAATAATGATAAATTTGTTATAATGGATTTAATAAAAGAATATATTAATTCAGAACCAAATACTCAAACAAAATATTCTATTATTCACAAAAAAAATACAATAATAAGCACTTGTAGATTTATTTACGGGAACAAAAATAAAAAAGGATACTTTAACCTAGTTTATACTAACCCAACATATAGAGGCTTAAAAATATGTCAAAACCATCTAAAACAATTAATAGATATGCACAAAGATACCATTACAACATTTGAATTACATGTTGATGTAGATAATATACCCGCAAAAAAATGTTATGAAAATATAGGATTTTCTATAGTAGATAAACACAAAGGAAATGTTTATTTAATGCGACTACAAATTTAATTTCTCTATTCTAATTAATTAAATGAAAAAATTAACAAAAAAAACGAAAAAATCATTAAAAATCAGGAAAAAGTCTGCGAAATATAAAATGTCAGGAGGATTTAATATAGAAAATGTAAAATTTATCTTGTTTGATGGCGATAAAATATTAGATGATAAAATAACAATAATAAATTATTTCAATAATTTTTATGAATATTCAAGTGGTAATGATTATAATATTGCAAAAATTATTGTATGCTATATTAATGAAATAAATAGATATTTTAAGTATATAGTGGTTAATGATCATTTAGATATTGATTATTTATATTTTAACTATGGTAACAAAAACTATACTGTCATTGTGGATTATGATAACAAATTTCAAAAGGATGATCAAAATGAGATTGCAAGATTAAAGGAAGAAACATTGCGTGAATTTGAAAAAACATATTTAGATTTACATTCACATGATGATGACGATGCTATAAATTACGATTTTGTAAACTCTTTTAATACGGACCTTAATAAAAAATGCAAATATCCAAATGAGTTAAGTATATCATGTGGATATTTGCATACTATTAATAAGCATAATTTTGGTGATGTTAGTGAAAATAAATCGATCAAAGAGATAACATCATATTATCCCTATATAACTATTTATGGATTCAAAGGATTAATAATTTGTTTGAATAAAAATAATAAATGTATTTCTTCAATAATAGCTCAATCTGATCATAACGAACTTAATAATAAAATAGTTCAAATTTCTTCCAGGACTCATAGAGCAGCAGAAAATAGAAAATATAACACTTTGTTGTGTGCCTTTACTATATTGTATTTTATAGATTCAAATTCTAAAAAAGGCGAATATCGTCCTGTTGATTATATTAAATCTATAGCTGTCAATCCGATTTCTTTGTATAGAATGATTAATTATTTTGATGCCAAGATCCCTCAAACTTTATATGATATAATAAAAGTTTATTCTGAACAAAAAAATATCAAGTTTGAAGCAAAATTTGAAGCACCTATCATTATACCAAAGATACCAAATCACAATAATAATATTAGTAATAATAATAATATTGGTAATAATAATAACATTTATGATACATATACGACGAAAATAGTAAAATTTTATTCGATGTTAGTTGATAATGATATTACTTCGAAAAATATGTCAAATATATCTGACGATGGTATTAAGAATTTTATTGGAGATTTATTTAAAAACAAAATAGTATATAATGCCATATCATATGTTTATTTACATGATGCAAATGCTAAAACAAAAGCGGAAACAGTGACACAAAATTTATTTAGTACTTCTCGGAAATCTCTGAGATGTGATTAAAAGTTTTATGCAATTTCGATAGATTCTATATAAAAGTGTTTTATTTTGGTTTCAAACCAATTGTCCAAACAGAATTTTTTGCAATTTCCAAATACATATTTAATTAATGTACAAATCACTATAAAATACATTCCACCATAAACTGGAACATTAAAGTATAAAACATAGTGTTTGAAAACATTTTGGTCATGTGAAAAAATATTATAGATTATTACTAGAACAATTACATGATAAAATAATAATGCCAAAAGAGAAATTAACCACACTTTCAAATATTTTTCATGTAAATATTCAAAAATTATTCCAACTAACAATATTGCTCCATAATTAATTAAACCATTAGAAATAATAAGAACAGCCATATAAGATTTATTTACTTGACCATGTGGTTGACTTATTTTAGAATTTAGTATTATTGGAGTTATGGCACACTCAAATATAATTTTTATTATTACCGACAATATAATAGATGTAATAAGTAAACCTTTTCGCGATATACCTAATTTAGTTTTAGTATTAACTGTCAAAGGTAATTTGCAAATCGGACATGTTTTAACCATTCGCGAATTAAACTCCAATAAACATGAATCACATATAATAGAATCAGTACATGTATGTATACGATGATATTTTTTTATAATTTCATCAGATTTCTCATCAAGGCAAATAGCACAACATACTTTTTTAATATTTTCTCTATTTTCTATATTTTCTAGTAATATTTCAACCAATTCATCTTCATTATGAGTCATTTTGAATATACTTTTTTCTATTAAATCATTAAAATTAATCAATTTTATTGCGTTAGTACTAAACAAACAAAAAAAATATTTTGTAAAAGACATCCAAAGAGATTTCAAGAGTGACATTAAAGATAGTCAATTTGCATACGTATCGCAATCAGGTAAATGATATAGCCATATGTATTTTTTCCAAGGGTCTTGTGGTGCCACATATATTTTATGAATTGAATAAGGCTTACGGAGCAAACATCTAGGGTTTTTATCATAATAAAAGTAACAAACAATATTTCCATCAATACTATCAAAATAATATGTACGATTGTCATGAATAACAAATGTCGGATTTTTCTTTAATGCTTCTGTCCTCAATTTTACCTTACACTCCAACGTAACAGATGTCCAAATCTCATCCATATTAGTATCATCAAATGATAGTGATGATGATAAATATGATATCATATGATTTTCTTTTTGAAAAGATTGCAAATTCCAATAAAGAGGACTTACGTCGTTGATGGGATAAGTTTGAAAATATAAGATTTCATATTTACTTAGGTTTTCCATATTACTGCGAGTAGTATTCCAGAAATTAATTAATAAATTATCTTTTTGGAGTCGTGTGAGACCATCAAATGAAACTTGAATAATGATGATACCACCCGGGTAAATGAGTGATTTTAGACTAAATGTTTGCATATCAGAATGACTCAAAAGTGAATTATTATTAATCCAAGCTTCAATCACACGTTTAATGTTTTTGATTTCAGTAAGATTCAAATGTCTTGAGGAAACTAATTTACTCATTCCATCAATGTTCTGACAAGTATAGTACAGAAAATCTCCAGGCGGGAAAGACTCACCTTTGCCATAAAGACCGCGAGAAATTAAAAATGTATTCTTCCAGCTAGTCATTCTTAATACATTTAATAAGATATATTATCAGATCAATTTTATTATTAATACTCCGAATAAAAAACTCCAAAAAAAAATTGATTTGTATCTAAATTTATTATTTATATTATTATTTATATTATCAAAATGTCTAATAAAAACAACCTAGAAAATATTGTAAAAGATTATCCTGAAAATGATGTTGATCTTGATGGTGATGATGATTTTTCTGAAAATAAAACACATCAAACATTAGGACAAGAATTTGATTTATTTTTCATATCAGATCAAGCTGTAGGAAGTCCTTTCATTTTACCGAATGGTAAGATTATTATTCAAAAGTTACAAGATTATTTTCGTAATTATTATCAACTCAATAATTATCAAGAAGTTGAAACACCCAACCTTTTCAATAATAGTTGTTTCGAAAAATCCGGGCACGCCGACAAATATCATGAAAATATTTTTCACATCAACCGCATCCAACACCACACCGATGATATCGAACAACTCGACCTAAAACCAATGAATTGCCCCGGTGATTGTTTAGTTTTTGATCACATTAAACCATCATATTCTCAATTACCTATAAGAATAGCTGATTTTGGTATATTACACAGAAATGAATCTAGAGGTGCATTAAGGGGTTTGACTAGAGTTAGAAGATTTCAGCAAGATGATGCACATATATTTTGCCGATTTGATCAGGTTGAACACGAATTGGAATCCCTAATAAATTTAATGAAAACCTTTTATTCTTATTGGGGATTTAGTTATAAACTAGAATTATCTACTAGACCAAGTGAATATATAGGTGATCTAGATAAGTGGAATACAGCGGAAGATATTCTTAAAAAGAAACTAGTTGAACAATTTGGTGCTCTTGAAGACAATAAATGGGAATTAAATATAGGTGATGGAGCATTTTATGGTCCAAAGATTGATTTCAAAATTAAAGATACACAAGATAGATGGCACCAGTGCGGTACAATACAATTGGATTTCAATTTACCAGAAAGATTTAATCTTGAGTACCAAGGACCAAACAGCAAAGAAAGACCAGTGTTAATACATCGCGCTATAATGGGATCTTTAGAAAGATTTTTAGCAATTATTTTGGAAGATACTCAAGGTAATTTACCATATTGGTTTTCTCCTAGACAATTATATATTGTTCCAGTTCATCAAAAATTAATAGATGAATCACCTGCATATTTTGAGGAACTCAAGGAGGTTATTTATCCAACTAGAATAGCTTGGAAAGGATCACTTAGTTATAGAGTAAATTATAAATTAGATGATTCTGAATTAACAATGAAAAAAAAGATTAAACTAGCTTATGCTAAAAAATACAATTATCTTCTAGTAATCGGTAGAAAAGAAATAGAAGACAAATTTGTTACCCTTCAACAATCCACATCCAAAACTGAAACACTTAAATTATCTTTCAGTCAATTGCGAGATTTCCTAGAAAATGAACGCATATATTAAGTAGATTTTTCCAATATACAAGAGTAAATATTGGTTCCCAGTTTAATATTTGGATCAGAATCCCATTTTAAATTGGTTATATTGGTATAAGTTCCTGATTTGAATTTTTTATACCTTCCAGTTAAGTTTATTTTATCATATACTTTTAGTGTGTATTCATTGGGAACATAAATAGCTTTGACTTTTTTATTAAAATTGTTTAATGTATTATTTTTGGAAGAAATCCAAAGTTGTCTGCCTCTCCAGTTGAAACCATCAAATAATACAGCATTATCAATAGGTTTTTTATAAACTTTGACTGAACTAACTCTATCATTAATATAATTACCAACATATCTGTGTCTACCTTCAAAAAATGTTACTGATCTTCCACGATAAAGTGAATCTTGAAATAATGTAGTCCAATAATTTTCAGGAACAATTAAAGAACTTATGCGATTATTTTGTGATTTATCCAGTGTAGGATAATTTCCCTCTTCAAATGAATATTTATTACCCCTAAAAGAAGAATGTTGCCACATATGAACAACACTTGACATTGGTATTTTTCCAGTTGAAAATGTAATTTTAGGAGGCTCTTTAGCCGGAATTAAATCCCCTCTAGGTTTTAAATCCAGTTTTTCATCTAATACCGGTTGTTTAATAACAGGCTCCTCAAACGGTAACTCCATAGTCCTAACATCTGTTTCACATACACCACAATTTTGACTATAACCTTGATCCCCAAAAGCTCCTTGATATCCACTTGGTCCAGGTAATCCTTGTTGATTTTTTACTTGTCGATAGGTAATCATAATTAAATATGTAATCATCAAATTTGCTATAACTAAAAAACCAAACCAATTTAAAAGACTCCTAGATTCAGGAAACAATAATCTACTATTAGCTTCTCTCAAAATTATAATAAATATTATAATTGCTACACAAAATAATATAGTCTGATAATGATACTTAGCAACTGTTGCAAAAAAACCTTGAATGTTTGAGTTTGATGTATTATATTGTATTTCCTTACTCAAAACATCATTTAATTCCTTATCTTTACTTTTAACTTTACTTTTAACTTTATTTTCATTTTTTCCTTTCTCTTTATCTTTAGAGTTGGACATTTCTATTTATCTTCTAAGGATAAAAAATTTATTCTGAATGATCTTTATTTATTTTTGATTTTTGTATGAGACTATCTTGATATTTTTTAAGTATTTTTTTTAGATCACTCAAACTAGAATTATCAAAATCCATTTTACTAACTTTTTGATTTATCTCAGGTCCTAGATCCAATTTATAATCAAAATTATTTTCTAAACGATCTCTAAATAATCTAATTTTAGTAATAATTCTAGTTCTTTCATCACTTTTACAATTATTTTTAATTGCTAGATGATATTTATTTAATTCACCCAATAACCATTTTAATCTTCCTGTTGGAAAATACGAAAAATCCTGATTTTTTATTTTTGTCCTATAATCATCAATAGATCTAAACTGTTGATCTATTCTAGCCATCATCTCATTATAAATCTTAATTAACACCTTATCATTATCACAATTTTGAAATGCATTCAAATTACTTAATTGATTTTCCAAATAATCATATGCTTTTCTCAAATCCTGAATTATTTGATTTCTTTCTTCATCAATATCCACAAACATCATACATTTTCTTCTAAAAGCATAAATTGGTTCTGTTGGTTCAATAAAGGTTCTTAAATAATTTACAAAATGTCTTCTTTGTCTATTTTCTGGTGCATCCAAATAATAACCACCATTTAAAGTATCCTCTTTAGTTTTAGCTATTTGATGATCCAATCCAGAAACAAATAAATAATTTAAATCATCCCATAAAGTTAAATTAGGATCTATTTCTTGATCTTCAGTCTCAATTTGCGAATCAGGCATATCCAATAATTGAAATTGAATTTTATCATCTTTTTTATTTTTATTATTTGTTTTCATTTTCATACTACGATAATTTCTAACAGTATTCATTACAGGATCATCTCCAAAAAAATTTATAGCTGATTCTGTTGGATAAATCCCTTTTTTTCTAAATTGTTTTAGAATTTTAGAAATATCAGAAACATCTAGATCAACTAAACTATCAACAAATAATTGTTGTTTATCACGTGAAGACATTTTTGAAATATTTTTTTCACCAGAACTAGGAGTCTTAACAACATTACTTTGAACTAGAATATTCAATGTTGATACATTATTATTCTGAATAGTTTTAATAAATTTATCTATTTCATTATAAGCATGTTGATCATTTTTAATTTCTTTTAATTTTAATTCCAAACTTCTTAAAGGAGAATTTACACTTGATCCAGTTTGATGTATAAATTCTACATTATTATTTGATGTTTTAATAATATTATACACATATTCTAATGATTTTCTATAAAGTTCAAGATATGTTTCAAATGATTGATCCTTATTGGAATTCAAAAAATCTTCAAAAGCTCTTGCATAAATCTTATATGATACTATCTTACCTTGACTATTTCTAATATTTTGGACAAATGGCGCATTAAATTTAACGAGACTGGTTGAATTTGGATGATGATATATGACTGATATCATGGATTGCAATATTTTTTTAAGTTCTTCTAATTTTTCTGTAATAGGTTTATTAGTTTTATTATCATACCATTTGGGATGTCCATCTACTATATTATAATATAAACTTTGAGTATAATAATTTTCATCAGAAACTTTAACTTTTAAATGGTTTAATGTAGTAGTCCAAAAGGAACAAAATGTAATTTTAGAATTTGAATGTAATGGAATTATATCAATTGCAGGAAAAGATGCAATATAATTATATTTAGTTTTAAGATTTTCTATGAGACATGATATAGGTAATGATGCAACTAAATCTTTATCTGGTGGATTTGGTCCAACCATGGCAAAATCTCCTAAAAATGTGAATCCATCTGGAGCAACACCTTTCCAAATAGTAATTTCATTAACACCATCATTAATGGTAGTGATTTTTTTAAAATCATCCGCTTTTTTAGAACCATATCCAGCTATATATGTTCTATCTTTTGAAGCATTTTTACTGGGAAAAATTGTATCACCTAGAGGTGCAGTTCCTAGAACACCTTTAGCTCTCCAGATACTTAATTCACCTAGAAGATTTGTGGTTTTTTGTAAATGACTAACTAGATCATAATCGTTAGAATATTGAATTCCGATTTCGTTTTGGGTGTCACAATAACCACATGATAAATCGTCACCTCTTTTACCAGATTTACCTGTTTTACCCTCTGGACCTTCTAAACCAACTATTGATCCACTTTTAGATTTATAATATCCAGATATATATAGCAAATTAAGTAGATTTAGAACTATTAAAAAAATAAACCATAAATATACTTTTTGTCCATAACTTTCAACAAGAGGATCTTTATAATAATAAATGAAAGCTAAAGTAAAAATGAGACCAAATAATGATAATGTGAATATGACTGATGGATTAAAATTTTTTAAATCTTCATAAAAGTGTTTAGTATCTTGAATTGTATTACTCATTTATCTTTGTTTTACAAAAAGATTAAATTTAATTATTCTTAGATTTGCAAAAATAAAATCTATTTTATTTAGTAATAATATAGAAGTTTTATGACAACTGAGTTATCAAATAAAACAAAGAAAAAACAATACCAACGCGATGGTAATATTAAAATGAAAAAGAAAAAAACTAAAATATTACAAAAAGAAAAAAAAGATAAATATAATGTTACCGGAGCAACTCCAGTTACTCAAGATGAAAAGAACAAAAAAATACAAGATGAAGTAGGTCTAAATAAAGATTTATCTTTCAAAGCTTTAGAAAGTGAAACTAAAAGTCATAACTATGTCTGGGGGTTAGGTGTTGAACACGAAATGCAACTATTTCACATTCCAGTTTCTGGAATGAAAAATGCCAATATTTTATTTGATTCCCAAGAATCTACATGTTTTTTAACAGGTGATCATGAAGAATCTGGTGCATGTACTAAATTACGTAAAGCGGGCGAAGAATACTATTCACCTCCAAATAAAGAACGTAAATTACTTCTTCGCAAAAAAGATCTATTAACTGATGAAGAATATAAATGGTTAATGGGAACAGATTGGGAATTAACTGGACGTCAAGCTGCCGGATGTGAGGGTGGTAGTACAATTTTAGCGAGAACTCCTGTATTAATGCCGGAATTAATAACAGGATCTCATCAGAATAGAACAATAGATTCGATCCATCGTGAAATTATTTATTTGGAGGAAAAATTTATAAAATTGCAAATGAAGAATCCGATTACTAGACGTAAAGTAGCTAAATATGGACCTCTTAAACCACATGCTTGTAATTTCTTGAGTGATATTAAAGTACCAGTTCGTCCAACTATTCATAGTGATGAATATCAATTCGAAGGTGATCAAGATTTTAGAGATTATTTAGGAAGTTATCATATTACTATAACTTTACCTCATTTACCAACAATCGAAACTCATGATTTCGTCAATTTACATAGATATTTTGGTATGCAATTTCAATGGATTGAACCTTTGATTAATGGTGTTTATTTTAGTCCTGATCCTGATTCAGTAGGAAATGGTCCTAATAAAGTTAAGGGATCGGCTAGAATTATGTTAGTAGGATGGGGAACATTAGGTGGGTCAGATTTGCGTAAATTGGGTGCAACTAAACCAGGTGAGAAAGTTCCTTTTTCTGAATATGGTATTGGAAGAGCTTCAAATATTAAAGCTGAATGGCAAGATGCTGTTGATTTTCCAGATGCTGAAAAAATAAAGAAATGTGTTAAAACCGCTCCTCCTCTTGCACGTTACGCCAAATATCCCCAAAAAGCTTTAACAATTAATACTAGTGATGTTAGAACATTCAACTTTGAACCAGATCGCAAAAAATGTGAAGAACTAAGTAATCCAAGTGATTGTCCTAGAATTGATGCTGCACCTATGGTTCCTCCTTATGGTATGGAATTAAGAATTTTTGATCACTTTGATGTCAAATATCTATTGGATTTGATGAAGGTTTTGATTCTTTTGGCGGCTAATGGACAAAGACATCATCCAACTGATTACGTTCAAAAAGATAAAAGCTGGATTGATGCCGTTAAAAATTCTATGCAAGAAGGATGGAATGCAACATTATCATCAGATTATATTAAATCATTGCAAAAAAATCTAGGTCTTAAATTGGATTGCCCATCTAATCGTTTAGATCATGTGTATGATACACTTATTAAAGAACTTCATCAACTTAATCACACCCATTATATTTGTCAATTGATGATGGAAGAACCAGATAAAGAACCTAAATCACATCCAGTTAATAGATATTGTTGGGAATTGAGTTTTAATAAAAAATTTAAGAAGCCAGTTGTTGATTTTTTGAAAAATGTTTATCGCAAAGGACAAGGTGTGTCATTATCACAATTTAAACGAGATTTCTTCAAACATTTTGAAGAATATTTATGGCGAAATGATGTTGAAGATTTATTATATGCCCTGGAAACAAGTCATATAGTCAATCTTGAAACTGAAAAAGGAAAAATCACGAAAGTCAAAATTCTAGTTGATTAAATAATTTTTTAAATTTATTATTATTATTTTTAGGATACTATATAATTAAAAAATTGATGTAATTGAGTCAATTTAATGATTATTAATTAAATATTAATGAATCCGAATCCGAGACCATTATTCTATGGAGATGTGAAACACTATGGAGATGCGTTTGAACGCAAACGTAAACCTAAACCAGAATATCCTAAACCTAAACATGAGCCTAATGCTGGAATCATCCGACATATTATCACATGTGAGGCTTCGCAAGCCACTAAAAGAAACCTTCTTGAGACCAATAAGGTGATTAATAGCATCATTAATGATGCTGAAAAAGATCCCATTAAACTGCGAATTTCTTGTATTTCCCAAGATAATAACATGATTAAAGATTTATCCGAATTTGTGAGATATTTTGCCAATATTAAAAGTGAGCATCCGTATATGAGGACGGATGTTGGTGCAAGTTGCAAGTTGGATTTTTCTAGATTTTCAAATCTTCCTTCAGATACTCTGATATCGATCGAATCATTTCATATATTGATTCACAAAGATATTATTAATCTTCCTGAAACTGTGACCTATGTGGGTCAAGTGGGTAAGTTTATTGAGGAATGTTGTGATCCGATTTACGAATGTTGTGATCCGGTCTGGGCAGCATTCCAAATAATATTGGGATCTGTCACATGTGAGAACGATCTATTTGATGATTACGATGTGTTGCTTCATCAAATACAAAAATCAAGGATCACACTAGAAAATTGTGTGTACAACCTAGAAAATAGGAAGGGATCAACCAAAAAAAGCAAGAATTTACTAACATTTATCAAGAATGTACTAAAAAACTAGAGTTTTTAAGTAAATTGCCATACAAAAAAATTGAATAATATTATAACTTTAATTATTTTTTTTAATGAACACTACGGTATTTACTAGCGACATAGCCCCTGGAGGGAAAGCAATGCATGTTATGATTAATTTGAAAAATATGAACATTTCTCATCAAAATCAGAGTAACCTAAATGAACTTAATAATCTTATTTATCGTATTTTTAACAGGGGTGAACTAGACGTGAAAACAGCACTATCATGTATTTCATCCGTTAATAAGCTTCTAAATGATTATGAATCATTTGCAAATTCTTTGATAACTATAAAGAAACAGTATCCTAACCTAAAATCATGGGGTAATCGTGAACTCCCAAAAGAATATGTGGCACAACCTCAAACAGTTGTAGTAAATTATATAATTCATATATTGTTGATTGATGAGTCACAACATACTTTTACTCGTAATGACAAATATGTTACTCAATTTTGCAATTTTGTTCGTGCCATCGGAAATGGTAATTATGATTCCGAACGTCTAATATCACAATTCATATCTGATGATAATGATTTGTTTGATTATTCAACACTATTCACAAATATTGTACGAGGCCTGAATGTCTTCAACGGTTATTAATATTTATATAATAAAAATAATTAAAGACGTATGTTAAAGAGTTAAAGAACATTCTAATAAATTAGGATTTAATTTTTTTTCTGTAATATCAAGTTTCATTAAATCTTGTTGCAATTTCTTCCAAATTCCTTGAATATATGGATCTTGTGATTGATTTTCCCAATGATTTTCAGTCATTTTTGGATTTGAATCCATTGTTGTAAAAAGGGCTAGATAAACATTTTGTGTAAATCCGCTTTTAGTCCCAAATTCTGATTGCGGACATTTCTTAAAAATCTTCGTTTGAACTAGTTTAGGATGCAATAAATATGGTGCTATCGTACATACATTAGAATTCCATACAGATACAGTATAAATTAAATGACATATAATTGCCGCTAAGTTTTTCCAAATAGAATCTTTAGAATTACCTATATTAGTTTTATATATAATATCTTGAACAAATAAAGATACAGTAACTGATGATAAAACTCCTGTAGTATTCAAATAATTACTTAAACGATGTGAGAAATCATTAAAAGTATCCCAATATTTGATAAGATTTGTTTTAATTGGTATGATGGGATCAATAAGATGTGGAGAGGGTGTTTCCATTTTAGAAGATTGGTTTTTGAGATATCTTTTGAAATGTTTCTTTTTGAGACCAAATAATCTAACTAGAATACCCCTTTTAGAAATCATAATTTTTTTGATATCAGAGTTCACTAAATTACCTCTGAAAATAAATGGACCAAATAATTCCTTTATTTCATTAGGTAAATAGTTATAATATCTATAATAACTAGTTAATATAGATCCCAATAGATGAAAATGTGTATCTAATATTTTATTTTTTAATGTTACATGAAGAAATATTGATGAAATAGCAATATTACATGTTTGTTTCCAAATTAAATCATCATAATATTCTTTCATATGCGAATATTTTCCAAAATTAGGATGTTTCATCAACTGTTTGTCCGCATTTTTAATCAATAAATCATTTGTGAGATGTGGTACTTTAATAGATATTATACTTAGATTTTGATCCAAAATAATTAAACATCCATATCGATGTAATTTAGGTCTAACATCATATGTATAGAGATGTAATAGATCAATTTGATAAGTTTTATCGGTTTTATTTCTAGGTTTAACTAAATGGCTAGCGAATCCAAATTTTATTAAGTGTTCTAGGAATGATTGTGAGCTCAATTTGCTTAATCTGAATGAATCTTGTTGATGTCTTCCGATATTACTATGTAATAATAATGTGTTGAATTTATTTTCGATGTATTCTTGAGCATCAATATCATTTTTCCAATAATTTTCTTTATCTTTAATGGAAAGGGGAAGTTTTAAAATTGTTTTTCTAAATATAGATGAACAACTTGAAACAGTGTCAAGGTGTTCTATACCACCATTTAGATTTAATCTAGTTATTGTTGAATTATTTAAATAACATTGACATTTTAAATCTTCAAGTGTATATTTATTGTGTACAATCTTATGATTTGTCAATGAAGTTAGCAAACTAAAAAAAATGTCTGCCATTGAAGATAATCTTAGATTAAAATTAGAAAATATTTTTCGATCGATTTTTCAATAATATTCGTAAATCCATCCTACTATCATTCAAGAATAAATCACCATTTTTCGATACTAAATTTTCTAAATTTTTAAGAGCAATTTTATCATTTTTGATAATATTAACTTGATAAAGACGATATTTATCACCACTAATTATTTGCAAAATACCATAACTATCAAAATTTAAATTATCACCTAGAACATCATCAACAATATCATCCACATTATTAGGAAAACTAATATTTAATAAATTATGTTCTAAAAATTTTTGTGCGGTCTCCAATGTTAACAGAGGTTGATCATGATACCATAAGAACTTATAAATATACCAATAATAATCCACTATTTGGATTTGATCTAGATCTAAACAATAACCTCCTATAATTTTAGGGGTTGCATCTAATTTAGGTAGAGATAATACGCGTGATTTTTCTATTATTAATTTATTAAAATCTCCTTTAATATTCCATCCAGTATTCAATTTACATTTTGATAAAACTAAAACATCAATAACTATTTTACTAAAATCATATGTTTCATCAAGTACAAGATTATATAATGTAAATTCATCTATTTTATATGGTAAATCTTTCAATAATATCATATTTTTATTTGTTTGTTCAGTTTTATTCAAATTGTTAAAATAATGATTGAATCCAATTAATAAGCTTTTGAGATATTGATCGCTTGATAAAATAATACCTTCTGTGAAATGCTTGCTATCATAAATAATTTCTAAATGTTTTAAATTTGGAAAGATATCCCAATAATATTTATGATTATTATCTAGGATAATATCATGTAATTCTAGTTCAACTAAATTCTTTAATGAAGAATAGTTCATTTCTGGTGGTATACCGCAATTTGATAGTTTTAATCTTTTTAGTTCATTATAAATATGAGTTGGAAAATGAAGCCATCCTAAATCTTTTGAACCATTATTAAAATGATCAACACTCAAATTATGTAGAGGATTTAATAAATGTGGCATTGTTTCCTTTAAGTGTCCATGTGGATAATAATCTAAATTGACACATAAACCATTATTTATACTATATTGCATATTTTTTAAGGTATTTACTAAAATTAAATCAAAAGATACATCTGAGGTTTTTTTTATCGGTAAAATAGATTGATAATGATTATAAGCATTATTACGATGAATTAATACATTAATATCATCCCTAGTTTTATATTCACGTCTTCTAGTTAATACATAATTAATTAAATTACATACAGGAATACCATATAATATTATCTTAAAAAGTGTATTATTTAATAAGTTCATACCAAAATATTTTAGGGTGTTATATGTTGATAGGTAAACAATGCTATCGATTATAATGAATTTTATTTTATTATCATTTTTACAATAGGTGAGTTTACCATCTGTCATGTATTGGGGTAAGATCACTACGAAACTTTTAGCTGGTTTCTTTGGTTTGGTAAAATAATATGATAATAATTCAGAAATTGACATTTGAATATATAATAATTACTGTTGAATATGATTCTTTAGACCACTTTCAATTTTTATTTACAATATGATAATAAAAAGATAATAAAAAATAAATTTTTAAATATACACATATAAATATTTAAATATTTTTGTTTTGTTTTGATTTTTCTCCTCCCCTTTTCACTATAAAAACCAGCCTAGCAGCCGACCCTCTTGGTGACTTCGTTCTCCAAGTCAATCAATTTGCACGCCTCCTTGAACTCCGGTTGGCTCAAGTAACCCCGTTTGAGCAGTTGTTGACTCGACTTTGTACCGTAATAGACTGAGGGAAACTCCGCATGATTCTTGATGAACTCAAGAAGTGTCTTGTACTTCGGCTCATTTTCTGCGACGGTGTAGAACTCCCTGTGGCGTCGGCAAGACTTTGTTACCTCCGCGGCGCACTTTGCTGTCTCTTCGGAGTACTTCTTCAGATGTCCAGTGTAGGTGTACCAATCGGAGTACCCACAACGTTCAATCCGTTCCCGTTCCAAACGTTGAACGCGTATCCATTCCAAAAGTTCAAGATGCTCCTTTTTGAGAAGCGTCATGTAGGCATTGTTGCATGTGCAAGGCAAACCCTTGTGTGTCTTCTGGAAATGCTCAACAAGTTGGCTAGAAGACATCTTGCTTTTGTACGTCAGTCCCTTGAGACCGCACAGAAGCAATCGTTGAATGCGCATCCTTTCACGTTCATCAGAGTCGTCCCAATACTCTGAAAACAAAGCGTCTTTAAACATATTTGCGAGACATGGGTTGCCCTGAAGTGATGTCTTGCACGCTAGATGAGCAATGTACGCATCAAGCATACCTGGCATCTTCATGATCATTTCGCGCGCGTGAAGCCGTGTTTCCGGGGATTCCCAAGCGATCTTAGTACTTTTGAGAAGTGCCTGATCGCCAAAGAATTGACAAAGAACCAACAAGGGCAATGTGAGCTCCTTGATTAATGGCCCCTTTGCAACCCAATTAAACGCCGGACGAACCCCAAAACCAAATGAGTGTTTGCGCTGGGCATCCCAGTATGATGCGTTGTCGACCTGATTCTGAAAGACATGTCTGAAATACAATCTGACATGTTCGGGCCCCACAGTTTCCTCAAAAGGAATCTTCTCCGGTCCGTTGAAGAAGATGTCAAATGATTCCTTCTGGGGGAATTGCAAAAGATATCTCCAGAATTCCGATCGATGTGACAAAGTCCTGAAGATTGCCGATCCGATGCTCACACTATACCGACTTGTTTTGTTGTCTGCAACAAAATGAAAGTTGACGGTGACTGGGGGCGGTGGAATGATCGCTGGTGGTGGAATGATCCCGGGCGGTCCAGGGACAATTGAACGACTGGAGCAATCAATTGGTCGCACATGTTGATGCAAACTGTGTTCGATCCTTGTCCTTTCTTCTAGGCTCGCAGTGTGAAAGTATTCCCTGATCAACGGGTTCCGAAGAATGGTTGCAAGAAGATTGCCATCTGACAAGACAAATTGATCAGGATCCTGTTTTCTCCACTCTGAGATGACGTGCTCGATGTACTTGTCAATGATTCCATCAAGCACTGTGGCGATTAATTGGAAGTTCTTGATGATCACCATCGAAGTCCAATCGATTGGGATACTCAGAAGTGTACTGTCATCAAACTTGACACCAATGGCGATCAATGCCAATGTGAGATGATTGATCACTAGTTGACCTGAAGCCCACATGAAATATGTTCGGAGATCATCGTGGGTAATCATGTCCTCAAAGGGGACATAATTGAGATCTCCAGGGGTGCGAAAATTGATCACATTTGTGTGCTTGTTGGCGTCCTCGATGAAACTGAAAAAACCCATCCAAAAGATTGATTGGGCAATCAGCTTATTTTTCAAGTTTGCGGCGACAGTTGCATTTGCCTTCTTCATGCCATTTGCAAATGTGAAGACAATATCTGTCTCGGTACCAGTCATATCTGGTTCGTTGGTAGCAAAACTACCAAGCTGGATTGATGGTTCAGCTGGTTCAGCTGGTTGAGCTGGTTGAGCCGGTTCAGCTGGTTGAGCTGGTTCGGTTGCTTGCTCGGTCGCTTGTTCGGTTGCTTGCTCGGTCGCTTGTTCGGTTGCTTGCTCGGTCGCTTGTTTGGTCTCTGGCTCGGTCGCTTGTTCGGTAGCAAAATTACCAAGTTGGATTGATGCGCCCGTGTTGGACATAATCCTGTAATCTTAATAAAAAAGTAAAATAGTTTTTCAATTTTTCAATAGAGTCTAATCAAAAATTATCAAAAATGCGATCAACTAGTTCATTAAATTCTTTTATTAATTCCTTATGATTCAAATTAGAATTTGAATTATATTTTTCAATTAAATTTGCAATAGCCTTTTCATAACAATTCACTTGATATTCCGTAAATCCTAACGCATGTGAAAAATTTATTTTAATATTTGATGTTTTACCATCGATTTTAATTGGTGAATCATGTGAATTATCATACAGTTCTTCAATATTTAATTTCAAACTAGGTTTTGAAGGCATAATGTGTTATAGTACAATGCTTTTATATCAAAAAAAGAATTCAATTTTTTAATCTTCAAGTATGTGGTTTAATTTCACACAGTAATAATAAAATAAAAATGTCACTCAAAACTTTACAATCAATCAGTAAAAGTTTATCATCAACCTATCGTCAAACTGGACCACGTCTTTATTCCGACCAAACTCCCATTCCAGTAGGCGGATCCAGCATAATAGAAACTGATATTGCAGCCAAAAATGTTAAAATATATTACAATCTATCTCCAGCTGGTCTTTATGAACATGAATTGCGTCTTAATGTTAAAAGTCATTTATGTCATAAAGGCGCTTTAGTAGTTGAATCAGGTGTTAAAACTGGACGTTCCCCAAAAGATAAAAGAGTTGTTAAAACAACCGAAAATCAAGATCAAGTTTGGTGGTCTCATATTAATATTCCTATGGATATGGATTCTTTTCTAATAAATAGGGAAACCGCAACAAATTACCTTAATACTCGAGATCAATTATTCGTTTTTGATGGTTATGCAGGATGGAATCCAAAATATCGTTTAAAAATTAGAGTTATATGTGAAAGACCTTATCATGCACTTTTTATGCATAACATGTTAATTAGACCAACTGAAAAAGAATTGGAAGATTATAATGAACCAGATTGGGTTATATATAATGCTGGAACATTTCCATGTAATCGTTTTACAGGTGCAATGTCATCATCTACATCGGTTGATTTATGTTTTGAGAGGAAAGAGTTTTTAATCTTAGGAACTCAATATGCTGGCGAAATGAAAAAAGGGATTTTTTCAATTATGCATTACCTAATGCCACCTCAAAATGTTTTATCTTTACATTCTAGTGCAAATCTAGACTTAAAAGGTACCTCTTTATGTCTTTATTTTGGTTTATCTGGAACAGGTAAAACTACTTTATCAGCCGATCCAGAAAGAATTTTAATAGGAGATGATGAACATTGTTGGTCTGATGATGGTGTGTTTAATATAGAAGGAGGTTGTTATGCAAAGTGTATTGGATTAGATAAGAAAAAAGAACCAGAAATTTGGGGTGCTTTGAAGTTTGGTGCATTATTAGAAAATGTTGTAATGAACACCGAAAATAGAAAAATAGATTTTGATGATGCTAGTTTAACCGAAAATACTAGATTGGCTTACCCATTAACTTTTTTAAATAATGTTAAATTACCATCTTTAACCCAAGAACATCCCAAAAATATTATATTTTTAACATGTGATGCCTTTGGAGTTTTTCCTTTAATTTCTAGATTAACACCTGAACAAGCCATATATCATTTTTTATCTGGGTATACAGCAAAAATTCCAGGGACAGAAATAGATGTTAAAACTCCTATTTTAACTTTCTCAGCTTGTTTTGGTGAAGCATTTTTAGTAAGACATCCCATAATATATGGAAATATGCTTAAAAAACTCATAGAAACACATAACACAAAAGTTTGGTTATTAAATACTGGATGGATAAATGGGTCTTATGGTAGTGAAACAGCTAAAAGATGTCCTCTCAATATCTCTAGAAAGTTAGTCAATATGATCCACAAAAATGAATTTGATATTTCATCCACAAATATAAATTGGAAAAAAATGCTATATTTTAATCTAGAATATCCAGATTTATGCATAGATAATGTCTTTATAGCTAATCAATGGAGTGGTCAAGAATCAGTTATTGAAAAATTAGCAATATCTTTCAAAGACAATATGAATAGATTAAATATGTATAATTTACCAGGTGGTCCCAAATAAAAATTGAATATTATTTGAGAGGATAACAATAAAATTACTTGCGAATATGGACATGGAAATTGAAATGAACATTGAACAACCGTGTATCGAGAGAAAATCTCATTATTATTCAATTGGTAAAATTGACGAATCATCCCCATCTAATTATATGGCTAAAAAGGATATAGAAGATCCTTATTTCTGGTTGAGAGATGAATCTAGAAGTGATCCTAAAATTATAAATTATTTGGAGAAAGAAAATGAATATTTTAAGAATTTTTTAGTAGGAACTGAAGAGTATCAAAATAAAATAGTAGGTTTATTAAAATCCTATATTAACGAAAATGATACTTCATATCCATCACCAAATGGAAAGGGTCAATTTGAATCCAATTATTATTATTATACAAAAACATATGAAGGTAAAGGGTATCCTGAATATTGGAGAAGAAATCAAATAACAAAGATTGATGAATGTGTTCTAGATTGTAATGAAATCGCTGTTGACAAAGATTATTGTGATTTTATGGATGTCAAATTTAGTTATGATAATAAATATTTGGTATATGGTATTAACTTGACTGGTGACGAATGGTATAATATAATTATTTATGATTTGGAGGAGAAAAAGGAGGTCGAACATAGTTTGCCTTTAGTTAAATCATCAGTCACAATGGCACGTTATTCAAATAATATATATTATATAGGATGTGATGAACAAACTGAAAGATTTTATCAAGTTTGGAGATATGATTTTAGGACACAAGAAAAGCAATTAATTTACCAGGAGGATGATGTTGAACGTGGAGTTGGTATAGGCAAAGATAATAAATATATTTATGTAGTTTCTGGATCGTTTAATAATATTGAATATTATTATATTACTTTAGATGAGGATGGATATGAAGTAGGAAATCTGGAATTACTCTTATCTAGAAAAGATAATGTAAAAGCTAGTATACATTCCTGGAGAAATTCGTGGATTATAATATCTAACAAAGATGATGTGAAATCTCATAAATTATTTATTGTGTCAAAGGATAATCCTGGAATTGAGAATTGGACCAAAGTAGAATGTCAAACTTCATTGCCAGAAACATTTCTAGTTAAATCTTCTGAAAAAATAAATGAATCTTATAATGTTGATATATTGAATGTCACATGTTCAAATGATTGGATATGTGTTAATGTTGGTCTAGAAGATTTAACTTTAACATATATTATATATCGTTTAGGGGAACAATTAGATTCTAATTGGATATTATTAAATAATATGAATAATGATTTAGAAACAATGACAATATCATTTAGTTATCATGATTCTAATAAAATATGGATGATTGTGTCTAGTCCTATTAAACCATCTACACTATATCAAATAGATGATATTACTGTTTTTAATACTGGAACAGGAACAGGAACTGAAACAGGAACAGTAGCAGTAGCAGTAGACATTGAAAAATATTTTATACATTTGTATACACCAGAAACCCCTAATTATAATCCAGAATTATATACTTTTAAAAGGATGTATATAGAGTCATATGATGGAGAATGGATTCCTGTGTCAGTTTCACATCGCAAAGATATTAAAGAAGATGCACCAGTATATTTATATGGTTATGGGGCATATGGACTTACTATTCCAGCTCAATCATTATATACTTCTAGATTAATGGAAGATTTGGGGTTTATTAAAGTGATAGTGAGTGTAAGAGGGGAATCTATGAGAGGTGAAAAATGGTATTTGGGTGGTAAAATGAAGAATAAGATGAATAGTTTTAATGATTTCATAGTTGCATCTGAATATTTTAAGAATTATGAAGGTAAAACTAGAAAAATATTAGCGGAAGGGAGAAGTGCTGGTGGTTTGTTAATGTGTGGTGTTTATACTATGAGACCAGATTTGTGTGATGGTGTAATTTCTGGAGTGCCTTTTGTGGATGTAATAGCTACTATGTCTGATCCATCAATTCCTCTAGTAACTGGTGAATGGAATGAATGGGGTAATTCAAATATTGAGACAGATTATGAAGTTATGATTAAATATTCGCCATATGATAATTTAAAAATGAATGTTGATTATCCACCTATTTTTATAAGTTCTGGTTTATATGATCCACGAGTGCAATATTGGGAACCAACAAAATTTATGGCTAAATTAAGATATTGTAGTGCGGATAAAGAACATCATAAATACTATTTGAAAACGAATATGAGTAAAGGACATTTTTCGAATACGGATAGATATGAGGAGATGAAAGAGAAATCTGAAGAAATAATATTTGGTTTGTGGTCGGTTGGTCTATTAAAAAAATAGAAAGAAGTATAAATGAATTTCTCACTGGATAGTATAAAGGTTTTTTTTTGATGGACCATGACAATAAAAAATGTTGTGCCTTGATAATAAAAAATGGTGGTCATCAGCAATGTTCCTTTAAAAAAAGAATAGGAGATTTTTGTGAAAAACACCATAATAAAAAAAAGGTAAACAAGGTGATTAGAATTGATGATTATAATAGAATTTTGAGTTTACCGAAAGTCAATGCTAAAATAATAACTTTTCAAGATTACCTAGATGATAAAAAATTAATTAAATATAAAACAATTGACATTTATAAAACTCTTAAACTAAATGATTCGAGTTTAAATTGTAATATGTGGATCCCACTCAAGTTAAGAAATCATTTAATAAATTTTTATGATAATTTTATTAAAACTAGAAAATATATTGACGTAATTGTCAAAATACAACAGTCTTTTAGGCAAAGATGTAATTTAAAACTTTTAATTAAACATGGTCCTTGTTATTTTGATAGAAACATGTGCAATAATGCTGAAGATTTTTATACTTTAGATCAGATAAATGAAATACCACAAAGATTCTTTTTTTCTTTCAAAGATCAAAATAAATTTTATTATGGATATGATATCAGATCATTAGCAATATTAATAGAACAATATAATAATAATATTAATAATCCAACAAATAGAAAGATAAGTAACCCCTATACCACTAATATTTTTCATGTTAAAGATATAAATCGTATGAATGTATTGATAAAAGAATTAAAAATAAAGGGATATATATTAACAATTAATCCTGAAAAAGAACTCACAGAAGGACAAAAAATAAAGCAATCAATCATCAAAGTTTTTAGTTTAATTGATCAACTTGGATATCAAACTGATGTTGAATGGCTTTTAGCTATGAATCTACGTGATTTAAAAGGTTTATATAGATTACTGGAAGATATTTGGAATTATCGTTCAGAATTAACAAGTGAATCTAAAAAAGAAATAATACCAACTGAGGATATTAATCCTTTGTTTGGTAAATCTATACAATATATTATAAATTGTAATAGTATTACTGAAGTCTTAAAAAATATTTTAGATGTTTTTGAAAGACTAGTTACAGAATCAACATCATTATCCAGTCGTTCTCTAGGTGCTCTCTATGTTTTAACATCCCTTGTTGGTATATCACAACCAGCCGCTTTATCATATCCTGATTTGGTTCAGACAGATGATAATAATAGTGATTACTATTATTAATTGAATATTTTAGTAATATATGACATCCAACCGCCACCTTGATTATTTCCTCCATTATTTTTTTTATGAGTAATTTTATTCTTTTTGCTTCCTGTACAATTTTTATCCAAAAAATCTATTAAAATCTCTGTTAAATCTTTTTTGTTTGCATTACTTATTTTACGCCAGAAATATCCTGGATCATCCATATAAATTTCTATTAAATTATTATCTAAATAACTTTTCTTTGAAACTGTAGGTGTATTGTGTAATTTATTTGCGATTTCTACTAGAATTTCTCTAATTAATTTATTTCTAGTTCTTTCAACTCTTTTTTCTTCTTTATCTGGATTTTTATGTTTATTTTTATTTATTAAAGATTTATCCAATAACTTAAAATCTTTTTGTCTTTTAATCATTTCCTCAAGAAATACTTGATTAGCAGCCCAAGTACGATACATTTTTAATACAATATCGGGGTGATATTTTGATAAATATGTATTAATTTCATCTGGTCTAATTAATCTATTTTTACCATTATCATTATAATTAAAAACAAAAGGACTTTTTATTTTCTTTGCTATTTTAACTAATTCTTTCATTAATTTGATTGTTAAAGGATCTTTAACGGAACATTTATTAATTACTCCTTTTTTACCAACAAATTCAATATATAATTCTTTATCTTTGAAAGTTAAATGAGAAACTAATAAAGTTGAAACGCCATGAGTTTTATGTTGATTATAATAATGAATATTACCTATTCTAAAGTGACAAGTATCTAATAGATATAATATTAAACTCATCATTTTTTCTTTATTTTGGATAGATTTGTCTGATAACATATTTTGTCTTATATCTCTTCTTATTTGACCTATCATTTCGCCAAAATGTTTTAGTTGACAATATTTTCCTTTGGCTCTTTTTTCGACAAAACTGTGACGATAAATATATTGTTTTCTACCTTTGTCATCTATACCAGTAGCTTGAAGATAATTTTTTGATGTGTTAGCTATTTTAACGTCTTTATATGCTGGTGGAATTACTAATTTATTAATTCTTTCTAGTACTTCTGTGCTAGTTATGGGTTTATTGTTGTGATCAACATAATTGAATTTTTTCTTTTTGGTTGCTGTTTTTTCGGTAACTCGTTTAATATTCATGTTTACATTGGTATTTTTTGTATTACCTTCCATTTACATTTTTAGAAGAAAAAAATAGGGTTCAATAACTTTATTTTCTCATTTTTTAAGAAAAATGATTCCGAATCAAAATGATACTAGAGAATCTATAATAAAAGAAAAAAAAAAGAAGATGAGTGACCGAAACCAACTTATTGAATTCGAAACACAACCTAGAATTATTTTAAGACGCAAATTACACACACAATTAAATAATATAGACCTAAAATATATGCTATTCCCATGTAATATTTATAAAAATCCACAATTTAAATTTATAACAATCATAACAAACGACGAAAATAAATCAGAAATACAATCCGAATTTATTGACAATTTAATAAATTATACCAAAAAACATAATACAAATATCTGGATATATAAACCAGAAAAAGATCAGGTTTCAACCTATATTGATACATTAGGGTATTTAAAAGCAAATCTATTATTAAAACATTTAGATAATTCCTATTTGATTTGGATTGATCAAGATTATTTAATATTAGACCATAATAAATCGATGATGGATATTATAACTCAATATCCAGATAAATCTTTAATAATGTTTTATAATGATTATGCTATCAGAATGGATTTTATGATATGGAAAATGGATAATTGGTCTATTAATGTTCTTAATCATTTGAGGATGAGAAAATATTCTAATCAGGAGCCGACTAAAATTTTTCTAGAAATTTTATCACATGATCGCGAAAATAAACATATCCTAGTTCCATTACAAGTTCTAATTAATAACAATAAACAATGGATAAAATCATATTATAAATTGTCTATTAAAGATCAATTGAATGAAATGAAAAAAGCTAATGCATTTCTACATATAATTTGATAAGAAATGTTAATTTGATAAGAAATGTTAATTTGATAAGAAATGTAAAAATGTAATAGCTTTTTACATATAATTTGATAATGAAAAATTGAATTGTTGATATCGTTTTAATATTTAATACTAATGAATCACGAATACAGTCTCTTGATCAATGCCGTAGGTGATCAAACTACAATTGACAACCTATATTTATTTAATCTATATTATTACTTTTACCAAAGAGGATATTCCAATTTGATTTTAAAAGATTTATCAAATGTATTTGTTTTGATTTTTTCAGTTGGATTTATGACCTTTCTAGTACAATGTGTAGATTTTTCAGGTTTGATGAAATATGATGCCAAAACTCCTATCTCAATTGCACACTATATTAATTTTAAGAATTATTGGAATTTTGGAGCATTTTTATGGATTTGTTTGATTATTTTCATAATTTATATTATTATTCAGTCTATTACAATTTATGCTAGCACGCGTAAGTTTTGGGGTATCAGGAAAATTTTTAGTGAATCATTTGGGATTCAAAGTAAAGATATGTCGTCTTTAAATTGGAATCAAGTTATGGCTAAAATTATTCAACATCATTCTATTCCCAGTTTAAATTGTTATACATATGCTGTTCGGATTATGTGTCGTGAAAATTTAATGATTACATTGTATGATGGTCTTAAAGATTTGAAATTTAATAAATATCCTTTGACTAAATTGCTTGAGTGGAACTTGATTTTCTGTTTCATTGATCCACTAATCAACGAAAAGAGAGAAATTAGGGAAGATGTTAAGGACAATCCTCAGGAATACTTAACAACTGTAAAAAAGAAAATTAAATTAGCATCAATCATTAATGCTGTTTTCATGATCTTTATTCTGTTAGGTTTGATGTTATATATCGTTTTACAATATGGTGAGCAATTTTATAGTAATCCAAGTCTAATCACTAATCGTCAATGGTCATTGAAAGCTACTTGGAAACTAAGATATTATAATGAACTACCTCATAGTTTTTTAGATAGATTGAACAAAGCCGCTAAAGAAACTAGGATTTATTCTGAACAATTTCCATCCAGATTAGCTGAAACTATTTCCAGATTTTGTATGTATGTTTTAGGTTCTTTCTTTATCGTTTTACTCGTTTTGACAGTTCTAAATCAAAATTTATTGATCAATTTAAACATATCACACAATCGTTCCATTTTGTGGTATATCGGTGCTTTGGGTATTATTATTGCATTCGCTAAAAGTTTTATTCACAAAACTATTTTACCGGACCCGGAAAAAGCCATTAATAAAATGGAAAAACATATGGAAATTGAAAATAACTGGAAAAATGATCCATTGAGTCTCGACACTAAAGATGAAATTATCTCATTATTTCCATGGCGAATCGTACTATTACTCCAAGAATGTTTCTATATCATATTGACACCCTACATTTTATACTTCGTTTTGCGTGAAGAGTCAGATCGTATCGCCAATTATTTGCTTGATAGTCTTACTACTCATCATTGTATCCCTGGATTAATTTCCAAATATTCTCTATTCAATAATGCTGAACAAATTGGTCAAAATCAAAAAACAGAAAGATCATTCAAAAATTTTAACAAAAATTATCCTGAATGGAATCTTAACAGTTTTATGTACAATATTAATGAATCATTACATCCTACCGCTATTTCACATAAAGTAACCGAATCAACACAAACACTTATTGATGTGGATGAAGATGATGATGAATCATATTGAAATTAACATCACACTATTTCAATTTATTAATTATTTAATTTTTTTAAAGTTACTAGAATACTCTAAAATTTTTACTTTGGTGTCTTAGAAAGTTTTTAAAAAATATTATTCTAGATGTTATTACAACTGGAACATCTTAAAATTTTTGCTTTGGTGTCTTAGAAAGTTTTTAAAAAATATTATTCTAGATGTTATTACAACTAGAACATCTTAAAATTTTTGCTTTGGTGTCTTAGAAAGTTTTTAAAAAATATTATTCTGGATGCTATTACAACTAGAACATCTTAAAATTTTTGCTTTGGTGTCTTAGAAAGTTTTTAAAAAATATTATTCTGGATGCTATTACAACTAGAACATCTTAAAATTTTTGCTTTGGTGTCTTAGAAAGTTTTTAAAAAATATTATTCTAGCTACTATTACAACTAGAACAATCTAAAATTTTTACTTTTGTGTCTTAGAAAGTTTTTAAAACATATTATTCTAGATGTTATTACAACTAGAATACTCTAAAATTTTTACTTTTGTGTCTTAGAAAGTTTTTAAAACATATTATTCTAGATGTAATCACAACTAGAATACTCTAAAATTTTTACTTTTATATTCTAGAAAGTTCTTAAAAAATATTATTCTGGATGCTATTACAACTGGAACAATCTAAAATTTTTACTTTTGTGTCTTAGAAAGTTTTTAAAACATATTATTCTAGATGTTATTACAACTAGAATACTCTAAAATTTTTACTTTTGTGTCTTAGAAAGTTTTTAAAACATATTATTCTAGATGTAATCACAACTAGAATACTCTAAAATTTTTACTTTTATATTCTAGAAAGTTCTTAAAAAATATTATTCTAGATGTAATCACAACTAGAATACTCTAAAATTTTTACTTTTGTGCCTTAGAAAGTTTTTAAAACATATTATTCTAGATGTAATTACAACTAGAATACTCTAAAATTTTTACTTTTATATTCTAGAAAGTTTTTAAAACATATTATTCTAGATGTAATTACAACTAGAACACTCTAAAATTTTTACTTTGGTGCTCTAGAAAGTTTTTAAAAAGTATTATTCTAGATTCAATTACAACTAGAACATTCTGAAATTTTTACTTTGGTGTTTTAGAAAGTTTTTAAAAATATTATTCTAGATTCAATTACAACTAGAACATTCTAAAATTTTTACTTTGGTGTTTTAGAAAGTTTTTAAAAAGTATTATTCTAGATTCAATTACAACTAGAATACTCTAAAATTTTTACTTTGGTGCTCTAGAAAGTTTTTAAAAAGTATTATTCTAGATTCAATTACAACTAGAACATTCTAAAATTTTTACTTTGGTGTTTTAGAAAGTTTTTAAAAAGTATTATTCTAGATTCAATTACAACTAGAATACTCTAAAATTTTTACTTTGGTGCTCTAGAAAGTTTTTAAAAAATATTATTCTAGATTCAATTACAACTAGAACATTCTAAAATTTTTACTTTGTCACACTGAAAAGTTTTTAAAAAGTATTATTCTAGATTCAATTACAACTGGAATACTCTAAAATTTTTACTTTGGTGCTCTAGAAAGTTTTTAAAAAGTATTATTCTAGATTCAATTACAACTAGAATACTCTAAAATTTTTACTTTGGTGTTTTAGAAAGTTTTTAAAAAGTATTATTCTAGATTCAATTACAACTAGAATACTCTAAAATTTTTACTTTGGTGTTTTAGAAAGTTTTTAAAAAGTATTATTCTAGATTCAATTACAACTAGAACATTCTGAAATTTTTACTTTGGTGTTTTAGAAAGTTTTTAAAAATATTATTCTAGATTCAATTACAACTAGAACATTCTAAAATTTTTACTTTGGTGTTTTAGAAAGTTTTTAAAAAGTATTATTCTAGATTCAATTACAACTAGAATACTCTAAAATTTTTACTTTGGTGCTCTAGAAAGTTTTTAAAAAGTATTATTCTAGATACTTTAACAACTTTTTTATTTACTCATGCATTTTATAGACTTGATTTGCTAATGTTTTTTTGACTTGTGACACTTGTTCATCAACCAAGTCGCACATGAACTGTCAAAAGATTTCGGAAGTTTTCGTAAGTCTACGAAAATAAATCTTCAAAACCTAGGATAATTAAAATTGACTTCGTGATGATTACGAAAGCATCCGAATGCTTTTGAATGCTTTTGAATGCTTTTGAATGCTTTTGAATGCTTTTGAATGCTTTTGAATATGTGTGAATGTATTATGTGAATGTGTTATGTAAATATATCTAGTTTTTAATAAGAATATATTTAGATGTTGAAATAAAAATAAAAATTTAATCATGATTGATATAATACTTAGGATAATATACATGGTAAACTCACTGTAATAGATGTACCTTTACCAACAATACTATCTACATGAATTTTACCATTATATTGATTGATTAATTTATATAATAATATTAACCCAATACCTTTTCCAGTTTCTCCGATTGTCCCTTCTCTATGTGTATTGTATAAAAATAATTTGTTTATTTGTTCCGATGGAATACCTATACCTGTATCAGTAACGGTCAACCCATAACCATCATTAGATAAAGTTATTGTGATAGTGCCATTTTCAGTAAATTTAATGGCATTGGAAACCAAAGTATTAATGATAGTTATCATATGATTTTTAGGAAAAGTAATAAATGATTGGAATAAATTTGTAACAATTTGTATTTTCTTTTGGTCACATCTATGGCTATAATATTTAACACATTGATTAATTAATTGAGATACATCTATATTCATATCACTTGCTTCACATGTCATTAATTCTTGCAACATTGATACTACTTGTTTAGTAATATCTATAATATTATCTAATATACTATCAACTTTATTATCTTTTAAAGATAATATGTCTTTAATTTCTTGTGTATTATAGACAATATTACTTAATAAATTAATAGAATCATGTGATATTATTTCTGCATGCATATTATTATTACGTAAACTGACAACAGTTTCGCCACTGTGAGGGGAATAATATTCAGTCATATCAGTTTCAACCGCTACAAAACCTACAACTTCATTATCTTTTTTATAAGGTTTGATATTTAATTTAACCCAATAAGGATTACCTTTTTTAGAATAATTTACTATATCAATATTAATAGGTTTTTTATCTTTTATAGCATTTCTTAATTTTTCACAAGTTTCTTTGTTTGTATTGGGTCCTTGTAACATGTTTGGTTTTTTTCCAATTGCTTCTTGGTAAGTGTATCCAGTTAAATATGTAAATCCATCATTAACCCATAAAATTTTTTCATTTAGATCTGTGATTATTACGACTTCACTAGTTTCTATTGTGACAGAAGCCAACATATTTATCAAATCATGTTCTATAACAATATCCATAATATATTTCAAATATATTAAAAAAATAAATTAAGCTTTTTATGTAATAGTAAATATTTTTTTTTAGCTTTTGAAATAAAAAGAAAAATGTTTTGGGTATTTGCAACAATATTAATTATAATTTTAATATTAATTATGTTTCTCAATTGGTTTTTACCAGATGGAACTCTTTCTAAATCATTCAAACATTTATTTGCAAAAGAAAATTGATTTAGAAATTTTATCTAAACAATATATAATTAGATGGATAAAGAATATATTCCTTGCGAAATATGTAATGTTTTAATAGACTTTAATGATTATGTTTCTCATCTGGAACAATGTCAAAACAGATCTAGTAATCTTCATTTTCCATTTAGTTTTACTATTAATATCGATGAAAATTTATTAAATCAATTAGATAATTTTGATCCTGAAGAAAATAATGTAGATGAAAATGTTGATGAAAATAATGGTGTGAATATGAATGATTTGCATCTAGCAAATTCAGTAGATTATTTTAGAAGTATAATGACTAATTTACTCCAACATCTTCCTGAACTTAATATTGATGATTCTTATCAAAGTTTAAGAGAATTAGATGATGTTGTTGTCCCATGTAAGGATATTAATAAAGTCGCACCATTAGTGCCATCTGATCAATTAGATAAAATCCCATCAGATACTATATGTTCAATTTGCCAGGGATTAATTTCAAACGATGTTAGAAAAACAATATGTGATCATTATTTTTGTTCATCCTGTTTGGAACCATGGTTAGAAACTAGAAATAAAACTTGTCCAGTTTGTTCAATAGATCTTGACGATCTATACCAGGAAAAGCATCCTGATGAAAAATATTTAAGTTCCTCTGGCGAATCATCAGAAACTGAAGAAACTGAAGAAACTGAAGAAACTGAAGAAACTGAAGAAACTGAAGAAACTGAAGAAATTGAAGAAACTGAAGAAACTGAAGAAACTGAAGAAACTGAAGAAACTGAAGAAACTGAAGAAACTGAAGAAACTGAAGAAACTGAAGAAACTGAAGAAACTGAAGAAATTGAAGAAATTGAAGAAACTGAAGAAACAGAATCGGAGTAAGATTAGTGAATTATTTAATTTATAGATTATGATTAAGTAAAGTAATTAAGTAAAGTAATTTGACTTTTTTTCTTTGAAATTAAGTAAAGATAAATGAATCCGGCAACAATAAATCAATCATCTAGGTTGATCACCGATGCTATTTATAAATATGAATATTTTGAAAATCAAGATAAACAAGAAAGGGAAGCTATAACTATGGATGAATTTCACAGAAAAGAAGTGTTAAAACAGCTAGAAGAAAGTGCTAATAGAACTAAAGAATTAGAAAAATTAATTTCATCATCAAAAGAACAAGAAGAATTAAGGAACAAAATGGCTTCAGAAAGGGATAAATATTATAAAGATTTAGAACAAACACATTTATGGGATCCTTTAAAAAACCATTGGTATTGGGGTGAATATGCCAGTGTTACGCCAACACCTGGTCCATCCCAAGCTCCTAAAAATAATGACTTCAATTTGGATAATTTGGATTCTGATAATGTTGTTAAAGTAGAATTATCACAAGATTATACTAGAATTGGTCGCAGTGGTAATCATAAAGTATTAGAGGGGACACCTATTAATTCTGGATGTGTGTATAGAGCTCCTTTTAGAGAATATTGTTATGATCAAAAAAATGATAAATTAATACCAAATGATAAAAGATATGTAACAGATAGTAATGTGTTGAATCTGGAGCAAAAATGTTTAGATAACAATAATAATAATACTGAAGAAGCGGCATTTAATCAGAAATTTAAAGAAAAAGTTGAAATGAAAGAGGGATTTGAAAATATATTGGATCCTAAATTAATGCAAATTTATACTAAAACATTATCACCTCAGGATGATTCCGGAGAAAAGTTTATTTCTAATTTTACTTATTGGCACTGTTTGATTCTCATTATAATTTTCTTCCTTCTTTTTAGATGAAGATTGATAAACAAAATGAAGATTTAATAGTTTTGATAGAACAGGAAAAATTACCATTCCACAAATTTGACCATACAAATTCATTGAAATTTTATTGTTATTACATTTCTAAAATTATAGCCGAAACTTACCACAAATTAAAAGAATTCGAAAATATTAATATTGTTGAAGCTATTATTACAGGTTCTAATATGATTCATCATATATTCTGGGTTCTAATATCATATACATTTAACTTACAACCAACTGTTTTTCTAGTTGACCGTGCAATTCTTTTATATATTCAATTTATTGTTATGTCTAGAAATCCTGAAATGCACACTGATACATGTTATTTACCAACTATAAATGATGCATTGATTTTTACTTATCGTAAAAGTATCGGTCCAATTTCAGCTATTAATCTAGATAATAATGCTCAACTGGAGAAAATTCGTGAAAGTTCATATTTAATTAAAATGATAATTCAACATGTTTTTATTTTTTTAATAAGTCCAAATGAAAATAAAAAAAGAGAAAATAGAGATTTTGGTGATACACATGAAAATCTAGAAAAAAAGTATTTACACAAATCCATTGATATGATCATAAATTTTTTAACAAATATTATTTATCAAGTACATCAATTAGCACATGGTAATGACAAATATATTTATAGTTTAATTTTGTATTTATTCACCAATCTTACTGAAAATAATTTAATTTATCATATCTATTTATGTAAATTATTTCTAATACAAATTTATAATTCTTATCAAAATAATATTCAAGAAAATATTCAGGAAAAATGTTTTACTGTTATGGATATTATGAAACACAATAATAATTTTGTATATACATATAATCCTAATTTTCCAGAACTAGAATTACCTACAAATTTAACTAAAAAATTTAAAGAAATATGGGAATTACATTAAAGGCATTTTATTTTGACATTTTTATTTTTTTTTATCATAAAAAACATATTTGCGACCTTGTTTTTCACCAATAGCGATATCACCTGGTTCACCTTTCAAATATTCATAAATTAATGGAGGAGTTTCATCAGAAATAAAATAATTTACACCTTTTATTTTAATTTCCGTAAAATTAACCTCAATCTCTTCTTCAGATTCTTCTTTTGGTTCCTCTTGTGGTTCCTCTTGTGGTTCCTCTTTTGGTTCCTCTTTTGGTTCCTCTTTTGGTTCCTCTTTTGGTTCCTCTTTTGGTTCCTCTTTTGGTTCCTCTTTTGGTTCCTCTTGTGATTCCTCTTGTGATTCATCTTGTGATTCATCTTGTGATTCATCTTGTGATTCATCTTGTGATTCATCTTGTGATTCATCTTGAGATTCATCTTTTTGTTTTTCAGGTTCTGGTTTTTTGGCTGTTATTTTTTCTATTTTATTTTTGACTGTTTCCAGTTTATCTTTGACATTTTCTAATTTATTTTTAATAGTTTCAGTATTATCAGCATTGACAGATGAAACACTAGGGGTGGATCTTGAAGTATCTGAATCTAATTCGTCAGGTTGCTCAAACACATTTTCAACTTTACCTTGGAGATCTTTAATTGTCTTGGATGCAATCCTTAATTGAGCTTGATATTTCTTAATTTCTAATTCCTTTTCTGTTATTTGTTTACTGAAATTGCTTATTAAAGAAAAATTTTGATAATTTTGTTCATCGGATGTAGTTTTATCTATTTTTTCTTTCATTTGATCAATAATTTTATTTTGATCTCCAATTTTATTTTCTAGTTCAATTATTTTATTGATTGAATTTTCTTGATATTTTTGTAAAGAATTTTTTAAATGTAGAACTAATTCATGTTCAAGATTTTTAAAAATTTCAGCTAATTGTTTAGACATTTAATTATTATTTGTATTGAAAAGTTTAAGTTTATTTTTGTCTAAAATTAAATATTATCTAATTAATACTCTCGCTCTTAAAATTTAAACATATGACTTCTAAAAAAGAACTTGCTAAAAAAATGTTTGCAAAAGCTGAAGACGTCACAGATAATTACCGAATTACACCAGATGATCTTAAAATAATGATACAACAAACTTCATGTACTGAAGCTCAAGCTAATGAATATTTTAATAAAAATAAAGGAGATTTAGAAAATGCTATTATAGATTATTTGGAATCAACAGAAGTTTTGAAAAAGGAAAATAATGATGACTTGTTATCAGATCAAGATTTATTAAAAGATGAAATCAGTACTCACGATAAAATGCCCAAATACAGAGACATCTTAAATAAAAAAGACGCTATTTTTCAAGAAAAGTTCGATGAAACTAGTAATTTTGATGATTATCAAATATTTAACCTAGAATATGTCGCATTTAACCAATCAACTACAAACTATCGCAAATTAAAATTTAAAGGTACTAAGGAATTTTTCTCCCTTGAGATTTTAAGACCTTATCTAGAAGGTACTCTAAATGATAATCAATTATTGGAAATTTCCAAAACAAATAGGGAAAAAGATGACCAGAAAGAAAAAATTAAATTATATCACAATGTCGAAATGACTATGACAAACACAACAGATGACAATGATGAAGCCCAAGATCAAAAACCCAAAGAAGAAGCTAAAACAGAACCTAAAGAAGAATCCAAAGAAGAACCTAAAGAAGAACCTAAAGAAGAACCTAAAACAGAATCTAAAACAGAATCTAAAACAGAATCTAAAACAGAATCTAAAGAAGAGTCCAAAGGGGAATCTGAAAAGGTTGATTTGCCGAATAATTCTAAAATAGTGTTAAAAAAATTAGTAGGTCAGGGTGCAACTATGGCTAAGAAATGGACATGTTATAATGCCGTAATAGCATTTATAGATCAAGAATCGGTACAAGAAAAGGACGTTAATGTTTTAGCTACTAAATTTATGAGAAATAGTGGTTATTTGAGTAATATTGAAACTATTAGAGGATCTGCTGTTGTAATAGACAATTGGTTTTTATAAATAATATCATTAATGTTTTTGAGATTTTTGAGCTATTTTTATCAATTATAAAATTGAAAATATTAAGTCTTGATAAGATTAATAAGTATATAAATGCCTTTCACACATAGTATTTCGCTAATAATGGGTGAAGACTTCAAGGATTTTTTAAAATCCATTCGTAATTTAATCAATGATTCAGGAACAACATATGATAACTGGAGTGATTCATATGAATCATATCCACAAGTTATTTCTACAACAAGCAAAGGATCTGCTGAAAAAATAACAACACTACAAGAATTAAACTCGCTTTATAATGGTATTATTGAAAAATATTATAATAAACATTCAATTATTACATATTCAAATTTGATCACAAAGGAAGTCAATGGACATCACCAAATTTGTATTATTTTTACTTCAGAACTTTCTAGTAATATGCGACTAGATTGGGCATATAGTTCAAATCGCGAAGTTAATATTGAAACTAGAGAAATTATTTTGAAAGATGAAAATGGTATGGTAAAAGGGTCAGAAACAATTGATCTAGAATTTTGCGTGCTTTCAACTAAACATCTAAAGAAAAATGGTTCTGGCACTCCAAATCTCTGTGAACTAATGAACATTTACTATGACATTTTAAAGTTAATTAACACAACTTCAAATTCAAAGGAAATTGTATTTGAATCGAAAGGAATGCAATATATTCCTGACAATCGTAAATGTAAACCGATTAATTTATACTCTGACTAGTTTTATTCCATATTGAAGGATATGTTAGTTTACTAGTATTTTTAGATAAAACTGATTTTCCAATACCAGCAACATCATCTGCTAACTTATTACCAAACCATAAGAAATATTGGTATGAACTAGTATCATCTGGTTGCTTTTTATGACTCATTATATGCTTAAATAATATTTTTTTTCCTTTAAATCCTAATTCTTTAATGAGCATTTTACATTTTCCTATAAGATCAAGATGCATTCTTTCTTTTCCAGATGATGTTTTTGAAATATTCCATACTAAAATACTATTGAGGGAATATTCAGAATCAGTAACTATAATAAAGTTTTTTTGAGGTAATGTTCCAATTAATTCTAAACTATAAATGATAGCCTTTAATTCCCCTTTAATATTACTATCGTTACCTATTTTTGTTCCGTAGATGATAGATGTTTTAGGTTCTTTATTTAAAAGGCAAACACCAAATCCAGAAGAATTTTCAGAATCACTATGTTGTTTAGCAGATCCATCACAAAATATATAAGTATAATCTACTAGAAATGTATCATTATCAGGATTGTGATTATATTTTTTTGTTGATTTAATAGGCTTAATAGCCTTAATTGGTTCAACACTAACAATATTACTATCATCAAAATTTAATTCATTATTTTTAAGATCATTAATACTACTTGAAAGATTATTAATACTTTGGACATTATTTAAATAATTTTCGGCGTCTAACCTATTTTTGAATGATTTGTATTTGGAACCGACATATCCATCGACTTGTTCTTTACATGAATTCCATGTTGTGTAAATGCCTTTAAGTCTTCCTACTTTTACAGCATAAAATTTTTCCTTTAATACAGTCATTCAATTTAATAATTTAATAATTTAATTTAATAATAATATTAAAATTTGGTCAATACCAATTCAATTTTAAAAAGAAAAAATTGAATTAATATTTTCTTTCATTAGTATAATTAACAAAAAAATGACAAGCATCGCAGCTCTAGGGTCCTACACAGGACTAGGTACAAGTTTAGTATCATTTGTTCTTCCACCAAATGCTCAATTATCGCAGGCAATTGCTAAGATTCGTTCTGAACTGAGCACTGCCGCCAACGTACAGTCGCGGGTTTAACAGACAATCAATCATAGATGCATTAAGATCTTTGTATGATAGTTTGTCAAAATATAAAAAGATACCTGAAAATGGTGTAGCATTCTTTTATGGATGGTACATTGACGAAACTGGTAATGAAAAAAAGGGAAAGTTTGAATTGGAACCTCCTAAACCCATTCGCAATTATAAATATTTATGTGACAAAAGATTTCATGTCGAATATATTGAAGATTTATATGTATCTTACGAAAAATATGGTATTTTATTGCTACTTGGACAGGAGTATCAGATATGGACTTTGGAGGGAACTACTTTGAACCGTTTAGTTAATGTTAGTAAGTCTTTGCCAAATCATCATTGTCGCGGAGGTTATAGTCAAAATCGACTAGAACGTTTGAGACAAGAATCAGTTGATATGTATATGAAATCTATTAATGAAAAACTAGAAAAAGTCTTTCTGGATTCTGAATATCAATCAACTATCAAGGGTCTCATTATTATCGGAAACGCTGAAAAAAAAACTCAGATTAAATCTTATATAAACCCTAAATTTGCTGAATCTCTATTGGGAATTTTAACTGGTCTAGAAATTAATCTAGATCAATGTCTAGAATTAATTAACAAAGATTTAGTTGAACAAAATGGACAGGAGTGGGATGAAGTCGAGTATCTTCTTAGGACAAATCCAGATTTATTGAGTTATGGTATGGAGTTGCATACAGAACTTCAAGACAGTCTAATTAAAAAATTATTTGTTAATCAAGAAAATAGTCATCTAGTGGAAAACATAGATGTCACTAAAATTATAATTCCTACTTATGATCCTATCCATAAACAATTAGATGGTTTTGGAGGTCTTATTGGGGTCAAGTGGAATTAAGTTTATGAGTTTGGAAATAGGAGTCATCCAGAATCTTAAATTGGTGATCAATTTCGGGTTCTAAAGGAGCTAACCTTTCAATCTCTTGCATTTCAGCCAAAAACGAATTAATTCTCTCCTTATTGTCAGAATGAAAATAATATTTTATCATGTCTTGTAGTATATTATCATCATTCAAATCCCTAAATAATACAAAATCTGGAACATCAGCCTCTAGGACTTTTGTCATAGAGATTTCCGGTTTAATTACAGCAGGTTCTAAGTGTATTCTTTGATTAGGAACAGGTTGTTCATATTTTTGAATGTATTTAACTAATGATTCTAAATCATGAATTCTTTTTTTATAAAAATTTTCTTCTATTTCTGGTGATCTCAACATAGAAGATAAAAGCATTGATCTTATTATTTGTACATATAAATCTGTATTCATATCATCCAAATCACCAAATAATCTGTCCAACATATCTTGATTACTTTCTTCCGACAATTCTAGATCTTTTTTATCTGTTTGAAAATTTTTAATATAATCCTCAAATGTTGGTACTTTACTATTAATATTATTGAGATTATTATTAAGATTATTATTAAGATTATTAAAATTATTATTAACATTATTTTTATTACCAGTTGTGTTATTGTAATCATGAATTTCTTGAAAATATTTGCTGATATCTCTTTCCTTTAGATAATGTGTTTCTTTTCCGAGACGTATTCCAGGTCTTAAATGTTGTAGATACATAATATATTTTAGTTTGAGTTTTTGATGCAATTGTGTTAGTTGTTTTAGTTGAGTTTCTAATGGTAATTTTTCTAATTTTTCTAGATAATTGGTATCAAGTGATAGAAATTTCTTTAGTGCATCAACTTTAGTTTTATTAATTTTATCAAAAAATTTATCTGGTTTTTCTCCATTAATATATACATCTTTGTCACTTAAATTTAAAAATTCGTTATCCCCATTGTCATTATCATGTTCATTATTATCATCATTGACGGCATTCAAAACCGTTTTAACAACATCTTCTGCTGATAATGGTTTTGTTTTTTTCTTTTCATTAAAAGCACTACTTATTTTAGTACCTAATGCTTTTCCAAATTCTTCTAAATTTGATGGTTTATCTACTTTTCTTTCGTTTTCAATTTGCTCCTTTTCTCGATACTTCACAGCTTTTATTTTTTCACCTAGTACTTCAGCACACTTCAAATCTATTAATTCTACATCCTCACACAAATTCATTAATTGATCTGGTAAAGTAGACACTAATTCCTCATTAATATTTTTTTCCAATCTGTCTATTATCTGGTTTTTTAATTGTCTTTCAACCTTCAGATTATTATCTTTATCATCTAATGTTTCCTTAATCCTAGATAAATTATCTGTCATAATTTGATTCCTACTTTCATATTGATACGCAATTTCCTCTAGTTCTTTACTCTTATTACGTAATTGATTAATTAAATTAGATAATTCTTCCTCTTTAGACATTTATATTTAAAATATTTAACGTGGTTAAGTTTTTTCTATAAAATCTCTTTTGATTGGTAAATAGATTCAATCAAAATGAAAACTCATAAAAAAAAAAGAACATCAGAAACTACTTTATCCGAAAAAATAGATCTAGATAAATTCAGCCGATACCTAAATGATTTTCAGATTAATGAATTTAAAGAAATTTTAGCAAAATATTCTATTTCTTTTGGTCCTATTTCCTCTACAGATTTAGAAAGTTTACAATTGCTGAAAGAAAAAGTGCGTGCAACACAAGTCACTAAAATACCTGCAAAAATAACTAATTTTCTTAACACAAAAAGTCAAGAAATAGAATTAGGAAAAACACACAAAAAATCAAGATCCAACAACGAAACACAAATCGTCGAAAATTGTCTAAGTTACAAAAATAAACCCAATCTTGACCATCTAGTATATAGAAGAAACCCAAATACTCCCACTACAACTCCAGAAATATTTCCAAAAAATCACACCAACAATAACAATAATCGTGAAGAAAACACAAAAGAAATATTCATACCATCCCTCAAAGATTATTCCGCCGAAAAAGACCCAGTAACTCTTAATTTAACCAACACAAATACACCTAATAACCCCAATACACCTAATACTATAAATACACCCAATTCTTTTAATAGACCCAATTCTTTTAATAGACCCAATTCTTTTAATAGACCTAATAGTCCTGATATATCTAATGCTTTTAATAGACCTAATAGTCCTGATATATCTAATGCTTTTAATAGACCTAATAGTCCTAATAGTCCTAATATATCTAATGCTTTTAATAGACCTAATAGTCCTAATATATCTAATGCTTTTAATAGGTTGAATGGGGTTAATGTTCAGACAAATGTTATTGATGGCAATAGTATTAGTGCGCCGGGTGCTTTTGTTGCAAGGCCTTCAGCACAATATAAAAATATAGAAGATGTTTCTATTCCAGTTTACAATCCTATTCCTGTACAATCTCTAGTTAATAATAATAATTCAGTTAGTAAATATTATAAACCGAAGCAAACTGTGATTGAAAAGCGTAAAACATATCAGGAAGAATTGGCGGAGTTAATTAATATTATAGAAAACAAGACTGAAACTTATCAATTATATCAAGAAAGACTTAGTCCTAATGATCCTAGATTATTACAATTAAAATTATCAATAATTAGTGATAAAAATAGATTGAAAGAGCTTTTACCAAACCATTACCAAAATATTAAAAAAGAAGAAAAAAAAATAGAAAAAAAACATGAGCCTGTAGTTACGACATTTAAGATTGATCACAAAGCTATGGATCGAGAATATCAAGAATATTACAGAAGATGGCAAAGGAAAAATCAAGAATATCAAAATTATTTAAACAGGCTAAATTCTTCTAAACCAAACAACACAACAAGCAATAATGTTGTCCCTCTCAAATCTTTTAATAATGCTAGTTCTAGTAAGAATGTTAATAAAAACGTTAATAATAATTTTATAAAGAAAACAGAACCAAAAAATACGGAATTTAAAGATATATATATTGATGATGATGAGACTCCATATGTTATTTCACAAAATAAATCAAATGATAATTTAAATGCTGTGATGGTTATTGAAGATATGGAAACTTTTGTTGAACCAAAAAAAGTTCAAATAAATGAAGTTCATAATCAAACTATTAATATACCTATCACTACACGTGAACAAGACATTGAAGATGACATGAATATCAAAGATGATGTGAATATTTATGAAAATACCGAAAAATATACTGAAAAATATATTGAAGATGATGTGCAAGACCATGATTACTCTGATTCTGGAGCAGAATCAAGTGAATCATCAAGTGATTATACAGATGATGAAGAGGAAGACTTTGATCCTATTGCTGATGGCGTTTGTGAAGATGATTTACCTGAAGAAGAATTAAAAGAATCTTCTAGGAAAACGCAAATTAATCATAATAAATTCAAATCTCACTCAAACAACACAAAACACCAACACAATAATCAAACATATGAAAAACCCATTAAATTAACACAAAAGAAGATGAAAGACTTTTTAGTGAAGGAAAAAATAACAAAACCAAATAAAGAATTACCTAAAGATTTAATGGATTTTCTTTATTCTACTATAGCAGAAAATGGATACAAAGTGAATTTTATTGATGTGAATGTAGATGAAGATTAATAAAATCTTTTTGTATTATAAGATAAAGATTATTGATAATGTTTGGTCCATTACATGGATTTATAGATAAAATTTCAACAAAAAGTGTTAAAAAAAATGAAACTGATGAAAAACCTGAAACAAAAGCTCAACCTAATCTATTAAATATCACAATTCCAGATACATTTATTAAAGCCAGAACACCATCCGAAATTCCTATTCAACTCATTCCACCATCTGTAATCCCAAAGGAATCCAAAAAAGCATCCAAGAAAGATACACAGAAACGCGAGCAAAGAGACAATAAACCATTCAAAGACAAAGATAATGATAAAAAAAATGATAATAAAGGTGATAATAAACATGATAGAGGTGATAGAGGTGACGGTAGAGGTAAAAGATTTGGAAGTTATATTTCAGAACGTGATCAAGCGAGAGGGCGTTATTTCGATAAATCAAGAGATCAACATGAGTTACAAAAATATAGACTTGATGCTGATGGGGACAATAATAGAAGTAAAAAGAAAAGCAAACGTCACAGTTCAAAAATCAGTGATTCCGAAAATATTGATGAATTGTCTGAAAAAGTAATAAAAAAATATAGAATGGCTGAAGAAGAAGAATTATCCGAAACAGAAAATGATGTTGAATCTCAGAAACCTATCAAAGTTATCAAACCTCAAGTAATACCTAGAGAAACTAAAGAAGAACAAAAAGTAGAACCCCCGCAAAATGAAATCCAACCAGAAAAACCCAAAGAAGACCCCAAAAACAACGCTAATATTAATCCGAAACAATCAGAAAAACCCAACGAAGAACCCAGAGCTAATCAAAATCCTAATATTAATCCCAAACAATCTGAGAAACCAAAAGAAGAACAAAAACCCAACGAAGAACCTAGAGTTAATCAAAATCCCAATATTAATCCCAAACAATCTGAAAAACCAAAAGAAGAACCTAGAGTTAATCAAAATCCCAATATTAATCCCAAACAATCTGAAAAACCAAAAGAAGAACCTAGAGTTAATCAAAATCCTAATATTAATCCCAAACAATCTGAAAAACCAAAAGAAGAACCTAGAGTTAATCAAAATCCTAATATTAATCCCAAACAATCTGAGAAACCAAAAGAAGAACCTAGAATTAATCAAAATCCGAATATTAATCCCAAACAATCTGAGAAACCAAAAGAAGAACCTAGAATTAATCAAAATCCGAATATTAATCCCAAACAATCTGAGAAACCAAAAGAAGAACCTAGAATTAATCAAAATCCGAATATTAATCCCAAACAATCTGAAAAACCAAAAGAAGAACCTGGGACAGAATTTGAACAACAAATTAAATCTTCAAATGAAACTGTTCTTTATGAGACATTAACGCATGATGAAGATAAAAATAAAGATTTATTGAGAAGTAGATATGATAAATTAAAAAAAGCATATATAGCTAAACATTATGAATTAGTAAAGGTTTTTAATGGTTATCGAAATTTGTATCAAAAAGCTTTTTTGGGTGAAAATCAGGAACAAAAAGATATTTATTGGAACAAAATGAAAGAAATTCGTGATCTTTTGCAAAAATGTCAAAATGATATGAAATATAGTCACACCACAATGTCTAATATATTACCACCTTCAAATGTACCATTGCCTATAACATCAAATGATATTTCTAAATTATCAGATGGCAAAGATGTTGATAAAACATATCTAGAAAAACATAATGAATTAATAAATATTTATAAAGCATATCAGACATTATATAATAAGGTTGTTGATATAGGTAAATTGAAATATAAATCTGAAATTACAAGAGATCAATTAGATGCTATGATACGTGACCAAAATACAATAGTAAATAATCTGGTTCAAATGCAAAATAATTTATTACAATCTGGTGTCCTAGAAAAAAATGAAATAGTTAATGTAAATACTCCCAATACAGTTCCACTACAACAATACAATCATCAATTTATTAATCAATTGCAAAAGGTCACTCAAAATGGAAAAATGAATCTTACACCAAATCAACACACTAAAATTCAAAAATTTATTAAAGTTGACACAGAACAAAACCCCAAAAAAATTAATCAAATTCAAATTCTCAACTAAAACTAACACATTATTCCAGATTAGAATGTAACTGGAATAGTTTAAAATTTTTACTTTACTGCTCTGGAAACTTTTTCAAAAATATTATTCTAGATTAGAATGTAACTGGAATAGTTTAAAATTTTTACTTTATTGTTCTAGAAACTTTTTCAAAAATATTATTCTAGATTAGAATGTAACTAGAACACCTTAAAATTTTTACTTTATTGTTCTAGAAACTTTTTCAAAAATATTATTCTAGATGAGAATGTAACTGGAATAGTTTAAAATTTTTACTTTATTGTTCCAGAAACTTTTTCAAAAATATTATTCTAGATTAGAATGTAACTAGAACACCTTAAAATTTTTACTTTATTGCTCTGGAAACTTTTTCAAAAATATTGTTCTAGATTAGAATGTAACTGGAATAGTTTAAAATTTTTACTTTATTGTTCTAGAAACTTTTTCAAAAATATTATTCTAGATTAGAATGTAACTAGAACACCTTAAAATTTTTACTTTATTG